>OFCR01000015.1_pt1 | contig 132261 bp, 120 predicted proteins | sample 1520881 | NCBI WGS metagenome assembly OFCR01 (sample SAMEA2699032, study PRJEB24076) | metagenome | biome: Human gut stool | place: Spain | collected 2012-09-23
CCTCCGCGCGGCACTCCTCGCCCAGCGCCCGCCCCATCCGTTCCAGCAGCGCCTCGTCAAAGCTGGCCGCCGTTGCGCACGCCGCCGGGAAGCACACCGCTTTAATGCTGTCGTTGATGCCCAGATGGTCCGCTTCCTGGTTCTGCTTGCGCAGGCCGTGCGGCCCGTCCGACACCATCACGCCCGGAATTCCCAGCCGTTCCACGCCCTTCAAATGCCAAACGTCCGCGCCTGAACAGAGACCCGCCTTTTCCTCCAGCGTCATCTTTTCTATCAATTCCTGTATATTGCGTTCCATACGCCAAAGCCTCCTATGTCATTTCAGAAGTATTCTTAAAAGGTTCTACAACAATTCCATGTCATGCAAAAACGCAAGGGTATCCTGATAGCACTGCTTTGCACACGGCTCACGCATCTGCGCGCGGTATCCATGCGTTACCTTTTCGGCCTCCGGTGCAAAAAAACGCTCCTTTACCCAAACATTTTGTTCCCGCAGCGCCTGTACAAGAGCGCGGCCATGCGCCTCGAAGGAAAACGTGTTTCCGTCTGTGATATACGTGGGCGGAAATTGCGGCGTGACATAATGTTTTATTGTGCACAGCTTTGCGGCGGTTGTGTTTTTCCATTTTCTTTTGCCAAAATAACACCAGCCTATGCAGTTGACGAAAAACCGCAGTTTTTTGTTCCGCACGTTGCCATAGATCCCCAATTCATACGGCCCGCAATATAAAAGCGCCGCTTTCAGCGCTTCAGGCCGCAGCACCGCCTGCAAGCCGGCCTGTTCCCGAAACCGTGCGTTGGCGTGCACCAGCGCAAATTGCGCGGCCATGTGCGCGCCCGCGGAGTCTCCTGCAATGGCCACTTTTTCCATGTCCAGCTTATACCGTTCGGCAGCCTGCTGTAAAAAACGGCAGCATTCGCCAATTTGTATAAGCTGCGCGGGCCAACTAGCCTCCGGCGCTCTCTGGTACTCCACAGCAGCAACAACAATTCCTTCGCTGGCCAAACTGGCTGTCCAATTTTCTATCTCTTCTTTTTCTCCCGCCACAAAAGAACCGCCGTGCACCCAAATTACAACAGGCAGCCTGTCTTTATCCGTTTTTGGCAGGTAAAGATTCAGACTGTTACGGCCATATTGCGAAGGATATTCAACGTCCCGCTTTATATCTATCCGGCGTAGGCGCGCTTCATAGTCCTCCGGGTATTGCGGCGGGCCGTCCGAGCTTTTGCGCAGCATGCGCGCAAAGGCCACAGGCGCTGCCCAATGCCATACGCCCGCCGCAACAGCACAGACAAAAACGCCCCACAATACAACAAACACAATTATCCGCAGCAATTCAAACCTCATCTCCCAATCTCAGCGGCACAAACGGGGCGTGTTGCCCGCCCTCTGTTTCCCAAAAGCCAACAGCCTTTGGCTGCGTTCGCCTTCGTTTGTGCCCCGTAAATTGCCGGCACACTTTGCTCTTGACGGAAACAGCCCTCTTGGACCAACTGTTTTTCGTTTGTGCACAGGCATTCCGCGCCGAACCGGCAACCGCCGGTGCGTTACACCTGTGCCGAAACAACCGTTTTTCGCTTATACTAGGTATAAGGTAACAAGCGCAATTCCCATAGGCGGCACTGTAATATCCAGCGACAGCACGCCGTCTTCCATGCAAAAAGCCTGGGCCTCCGGCGCAAGGCTGGAAGCGCTCTCGAGCGCCAGGCACTGTGCCTGCGAAAGATAGGCTGGGCTTCCCATCGTCTGCCATGCCGCCAGCGCGTTCGCGTGTTCGTCATCAATGCGCACGCTCTCTGCCGCAATGCATTTTCCTGTTCCGCCAATCTCCACACGCACCGTTTCCTCACACACGGGGTGCAAAAGAGACTGATGGTTTACCGCCAGCAATTTTATTGTTTTTGTTTCGTCCTGCCGGAACGCATGCACCTCTAACGTTCCTTCGGCAAACGATTGTTCAAACCGCTCGCCCGTAATGCCACGCATCAGCTGAAACGCCCGATAAGGCGCCTTTGGTATGCCATGCTGTGTCAGCAGGCCAAACCCGCCGTGGAAGGCCTCGGCCTGCTGCGCGCTTTCTTCAAAAATATCCGTGAACGCCCAAAACGAATAACCGTCCACCAGCCCCTCGTTATCCGCCAGCGTTTTGGCAATAAACGACGCCCCGAACGCGCCGTCGGAAGGCAGGCCGGCCAGGCTGCCCCACTCGGTATAAAAAAGCGGCAGGCTTCCTGTTTCAGCACGGGCGCGCCGCGCCATATCTGTTAAAACGCCGCGTTCCACCCGTTCCCAGAGATGGCTCTGGAATACGCCGTACTCCTCTTGAACCTGCTCGAGCTGGGCAGGGTCGCTTTTCACGCGCGCCACCAGCGCTTTGAGTTTTTCCGGGTCGCTGGTGTCGATGGGGTTTGAAAAGTTGCCGCTGTCTTCCACGCCGTACCCCACAACCACGTCAGTTGGATAATGATGCGTGGAAACAAAATCCACCGGCGCGCCACTGGTGCGGCAGTGAACCAAAAATTCGGGCAGCCATGCATTGTTGGACGTGGCCGGCCCGCCCACGCGCAGCGCGGAATCCACCTCTTTAACGGCCGCCGCCGTTACATCGTACAGTTTCCAATACTCTTCTTTTGTAGCCGACCAGAAACCAAAGGGGGAATCCGGGCCGCCCAAATTGGGTTCGTTCCACACTTCAAAAAACCAGCTGCGCACTTCAGCGCGGCCATAACGCGCAATCAAATGTTCCAAAAACATTTGTATAAACGCCGCCCATTGGTTATAATCGCGCGGCGGCGTTGTATTCGCCTTATAATGGAACAGTGTTTTATTGCCGCTGGCAAAACACTCGGGCATAAAACCAAGCTCCACAAAAGGCTTCATGCCAATGGAAAGCAGAAAATCGTAAATTTTATCTATATTGGTAAAACAATACTTTGGCTGCAACGCCAACAGCGGTTTTGCAGCCACGCTCATATCATCGTCAAACAGGCCGTGGAAGCGCACATAGCGAAACCCCAGCTCCCTGTGGCAGCGCTCCAGCTGGCGCTGCCAGTCTGCGCGCAGGGCCGTGGCCGCATGGCACGAACCCACGCACAGTTCCCAATAATGATCAAACGACTTGCGGGGGCTTTGTGCATCCAGGTAAAAGTGTTTCATAACAATTCTCCTTTGTTATTTGCAATGCCGGAATATCTCCGTGGCTTTTTCTGCAATTTTTCTGCCGGCGGCGCTACTTTCAGCGCACAAAATTTGCCCCTCAGCATTCCGACAGCGTCGCTTCAAACGGCAGAGCGCACAGCCCCGCGCTGTTGTACAAACCGGCCTGCACATAAGGCCGCCAGGCATATTGTATTACAAGCGCCGTTTTGTGCGGCTCGCACACCGTAATTGTCACCGCATCGCCCGCTGCCGATGCCTTAAAAGCAATGGGTTCGCCGTTGGCCAGCACGTCTATCTCCGCCGGGAAAGCCCCCCTGGCCTCCAGCCCGTTGCCCGCATTGGCAAAATGCAGCGTTGCGCCGTCGGCTGTTCGCTCGCCCCACCTGTAGGCGGGTGCGTCGCACAAAAGCTCCTGCTCGCCATACACTTTGCCGCGCGCCAGCAGCGCCAGGCGTTCCCCCACCGGGCGCTTGCGTTTGGGATGAATATCCCACTCCATGCCCGCGTCCATAATGCTCGCCATCCATACGCCGGGAATCTCCGCGGCGGCTTTCTCCTGCTGGCGGCGCACCGCCGGAAAAAGTTCGCCGGTATTGTCCAGCCATTTTCCAAACGGAGCCAATTGCACCGTAAGAAACGGCAGTTCCCTGCCCCAAGTGTCCCGCCAGCACCGCACAACCTGGCCAAACAATTCGGCATAATGTTCTGCCAAAACAACGTCGGATTCACCCTGATACCAAATTACACCTTTTGCCGTATAAGGCGCCAATTGTTTCACCATAGAAGCATACATGCCAAAAGGTCTGGTAGGCGCCATTGGCCCACAAGGCAGCATAAACAAGCGCCATTGATGCGGCGTTAATTTTTTGCTGAACCGTTCCCAAATGCCTTTTAAATCTCCCGCCGGAATTTCGCCGCGCGCCATCTTTCTGTCAAATTCAATCATGGTTTGCGTTTGGCCCAGCGCCTGCCGTTCCCTGAAGTCTTTGGCGTACTGCTCCATATCCAGCGTTTCCAGCGTGCGCTCATAATTTTCCCTGTACACACGCAGCGCCGGCACGGCGTTTAAATGGTCTTCGCTCAGCCAGCAGCTGGCGGACGTTGCGCCGCAGTTGCAGCCGATGATTGCCACGGGCACGTTGAGCGCTTGGCGCAGCTTCATGCCAAAATACGCCCCCACGGCGGAAAACCAGCCCGCGTGCTCCGGCGTAAACGTTCTCCACACGCCATACTCCAAAAAAGAAATATCTTTTTGCTGCTCTTCATAACTTATGCGCGGCATGTCAAAAAAGCGCAGCAACGAATCGTTCGCATTCGGAATCACCGTGTCCTGCTCCGCCTCGTTGCGCAGCCAGAACTCCATGTTCGACTGCCCGCCCGCAATCCACACTTCCCCCACTGCCACGTTGTGAACTGTCAGCGTTTGGCCTCGGCTCATTGCCGTCATTGTCAGGCCTTCCGCCGCCTGTAACGGCGGAAGGCTAACGGCCCAGCGTCCGTCCCGCACAACGGCATGCACCGGTTCTTCCAGGCAGGAAAGCCTTACTTCCACGTCGGCGCCTTCTTCCCCACGGCCAAAAATGGTCGCCGACTCGCCCCGCTGCAAAACCATACTGTCGGAAAAAATAGACGCCATACAAAAAAACTGTTCCATATTCCTACACGCTCTTTCCATCCATTTTTTCCTGCCCGTCGGCTCTTTCATGCAGTATCTGCGCCACCGCCCGAAAGCCTTCCAAGCTTTCCTTCAGCCCGCTTGTTCTGTTGCGCGCCATCCAAAGGCGTTCATGCGCTTCGCACAGCGAATCTATTTCGTTTGCCAGGCCGTCGCCGTCCTCCAGGCCCAAAATGCAGGCACGCAAACGCGTTGTTGCGCGCACCATTTGCAGGCCGTTTGCAATTTCATCGCAGACAAGTTCCCCGTCGCCGCATTGCGGTCGCGCTTTTTTCAATTCCGCCAAAAGCGCGTCTATAAATGCCAGTATCTTCGGCTCATTCATTTCCCTGCGGTTCGCATATTCTTCTTCGCACGGCAAATACACACACGGTTCTACAAAAAAGCGCATACTATCCACCATACGCTTAAACGCACTTTCCAGGCCCGCCTTGTCTGTCCAACCGCGCTGCAGCGTCATAAACGCATTGGTGCGGCAGGGGAACAAAAATTCCTCCAACCGGGAATATTCTCCGGCTTTCAGGCAAAGCTCGCCCAACACGTCCGTCGGTTCTTCAAAAACGAACCGGCTCAGCGCCCAGGTCAGCTCTTCGCGGGTGGGCAGCGCTTTGTTCCACGCGCCGCAGGCGGCGTACACAAAGCCCGGCATTGTAAACACCCAATATTGCAGATGTCCGGAATCGCCCCAATCTGTTAGCATAAGCCCCTGCGCGCCGAAATCGTAGGCAGCCTGCACGGCGTTGCTTACACATTGCAGCATATTATCCGTAATGCCCGTAAAGCTGGACCACGTGTTCGTGCCCGGGCAAAGGTAAAATTCCCGGCCGGCCGCATGCAGGCGCTCCGCGCGGCGGCGCACAGGGTGCTGCGCCTCGTAGCCCCAGTCCAGAACAATTATGTCTTCCGCCATTTGCTCTATCGCGCGTTCGCTTTTGCTTAATACGTCGCCCCACATCATCATTTTGTATCCGCGTTTACACACAGCCTCCCGCAGCCGTGTTACATAATCGAGGTAAACAACGTCCAGGCCTTCCTGCTGCGCCCGTTCTTTGTTTTTGCCCATGCCCAGTTCAAACGGTTCGTCCATATCGACATTAAACAGCTTCGACGTAAAGCAGGGCAGCAGGTCGTCCATCATGCGTTCCACAAGCTGCAAAGAGCCTGGGTCGGCCGGGTCTAACGTGGTTGGCGGCAGCGTAACGTTTTTCAGCTTCACGCCTTCCGGGCTTTCCGCCAGATGTGTGTATTCCGGCAGATGCAGCCACGCATACATATGGCCAAGGCTGTTCTGGTTCGGCACTAACTGCACGCATCTCTCAAGACAATATTGGTCCAGTTCGCGAATATCTTCCGGCGTTAACGCGTCTTCCCAATTTTGCTTTTGCGCACGGAACGAACGGTATTCAAAGGAAAAGCCTTCTATATACAGCTGCAATTGGTTGTATTTGAACTGCACCAGCAGATCTATCAGGCATTTCACACTGGCCACCGTTGGAATTTTCCCCCGGGATATGTCCAGCATAAACGCGCGGTCGCGCAAGCCGGGGTAATCCTCAATGCGGCAGCAGGGTATCTGCGCGTATGCCATAGACAATTGCCGCAGCGTCATAAGCGCGTACAAAGCGCCCGCTTTTTGCGCATAGCGAATCGTTACGCTTTCCGCACACACGGCAAGCTCGTATTGCTCTGCGGCCAGTGTGTCAATTTTGCAAAATCCCACGTTTTCCTTTGCGCCAAAAGCCTGCGGCCAAAGCGTGCGCAGCGGGCTTGCCAGCCCTTCCGGCAGAGCATCGGCTTCAAAAACCGGTTTTTGCTTCAAAAAGCCCTCCAAAATTACGCAGTTTTGTGGACGGGGAAATAATTGTATACCGTTCATGCTTTCCTCCTGTGCAAGTTTTGTGTTATGTTTTTTGCCGTCTTCAGCCTTTTACAGCGCCCAATGCAATGCCTTTCGCAAAGTATTTTTGCAGGAAAGGATAAATGACCAGAACGGGCAAAATTGCCACAAAAGCAATGGCCATCCGCACGCTGGTGCTCGGCAGCGGGCCCATAGACATTGCCGCTGTCAGCGTGGCGTTGCCGCTTTGCAGGAATTGTATATCGCTGATCATCTTGTTCAACAGGTTTTGAACGCCCCATAGCTTTGTGTCCGAAATATAATACAGGCCGTTTGTCCAGTCGTTCCAGTAGCCCAGGCCCGCAAACAACCCTACAGTAACCAAAATGGGTTTGCCCAGCGGTAGCACAATTTTGGTGAAAATGCTCCAATGCCCCGCGCCGTCTATCTCCGCCGCTTCAAAAAGCGCATCCGGGATATTGTTCATAAAATAGGTGCGAACCAACAGCACATTCACCGCGCTCATCAAAAAACCCGGCACAATCAAGGCCCAAATTGTATTTTTGATATGAAAAGTGCCTGTGTACATCATATATGTAGGCACCAAACCGCCATTGAACAGCATGGTAAAAAACACGTAAAACGTAAAGAAACTTCTGCCGGGAATTTTCTTTTGGCTTAACGGGTATGCCAGCATGGAGGTTAACAGCACGTTCATTGCCGTTCCCACCGCGGTAACAAACACGGTGACGCCGTAGGCTTTAAAAATTTTTTCGCCGTTGGTGCTGATGTATCGGTATGCCTCCAAACTGAATTTTTCCGGGAACAGTGAATATCCGTTGCGCACCAGCGTCCCTTCCTCTGTAATGGAAGACATAAACAGCAACACAAAAGGCAGCACCATTACAGCCACCAGCAAAAGTAGAAAAATGTTGGAGAATATTTTGTACCCTTTATCTCTTTTCAGACTATGCATTTTATTTCCTCCCATTTAAAACAGCGCATCCTCTTTACTGATATGCTTTACAAGCAGATTTACGGCCAGCACAACAATAAAGCCTATCACCGATTGATAAAAGCCTGCGGCGGACGCCATAGGAATATTCCCCGACGTGAGCAATGCGCGATAAACATAGGTGTCAAGGGTATTTGTGGTGGAGAAAATCAGACCGGAATTTTGTGGAACCTGATAAAACAAGCTGAAATCGGAATAAAAAATTCGGCCCACGTTCAGCAGTGTAAGCGTAATAACGCTGCTTTTTATGCCGGGCAGCGTCACGTTCCAAATGCGCTGCCAGCGGCTTGCCCCGTCCAGCTCGGCCGCCTCGTAAAGCGCCGGGTCTATTCCGTTGATGGAGGCAATGTAAATCAGGCAGCTGTATCCGATGCCCTTCCAGAAATTCACCAAAACCAGAATCACGGGCCAATACTGCGGCGACGCATACCAGTTGATGGGTTCCATGCCCAGCGCCGGCAGCAGCGTTTTGTTCAGCAGCCCGTTTTCGTTGGACAACAGCGCAAATACAATATAAGACACAATTACATACGACATGAGAAACGGCAACAAAATGGCGCTCTGATACAGCCGCTTCAGCTGTTTGGACGCAATGTCACAAATCAGAATCGCAATAAAAATAGCCATTGCCGTGTTTACGGTAATAAACGCCAAATTGTACAAAATTGTATTGCGCGTAATAACCCATACGTCTTTGGTAACAAACAGATATTCAAAGTTTTTCCACAGAGGAGTTGCCCACGGGCTGGCCCAGATGCCGTCGGCAAAGTTAACGTTTTTAAACGCGGTGAGCAGGCCCGCCATCGGAATATAATTGTTAATAAATAAATATGCAAGCCCCGGCAGCATCATCAGATACAGCGGTATCCACCGCGTCCATTTTTTCGTTTTTTTCCCTATGGGCTGCGCCGCACCGTGCGTATGGTTCATAACAGCAACCTCCTATCATGTTTTACAGAAAAGGCGTCCGCCACGTTTGCAGCGGACGCCTCTTTCCGGCATTGCTCGCTTATTGCTGCGCCATCCAGGCGTCCAGCTGCTGTTGCTTTGCCGAGATGATTTTATTGATGCCGGCGTCCTCCAGCGCTTTCAAAAATTCCGGCAATACGTCGTCCGGGTTCACCGCGCCGGTGTTCAGCGCGTCGATATACTGCGCTTTCACGTTGTTCAGCGCAGCCAGTTCTGTGGCAAATTCCGAACTGTCAAATGCAAAACCATACGCACAGGATTTTTTGGCGCTGCCGTTCAGCTTCAGAATCTGTTCCCCTACGTCTGCCGGCAAGCCTTCCCACGCGCGGGAAATATACTGGTTTGGAAGCAGGAAACCAAAATAGGCGTTGTATGGGTCGCTGGCTTTGTCCATCCCGTTCGGGAACGTTGCGTTTCCTTCTTCGGTTACAACGTAGTGCTCGCCCTCGATGCCCCAGTTGAGCAGGTTGGCCACCTCGGAACTTCCGTAAATGTAATCCAGCATTTGGAAGGCTTTTTCCGGCTGCTCGGAATTGCGCGCTACCGACCAGTAAAATGACGTAGTGAATGTGCTGGTGGTATATGCATCATACAGGGGCAGGCACGTCATAGAGATGCCGTATGCCGTAGAAGCCTCGTTCTCAATCGCCGGTTGGTTTGTGCCTACGCCGCTGAACGCTTTTCCGTTCTTGATCAAAACGTCCAAGCCGTCTGTGCTGGTGGCCGCATCCTTGCTGATCCAGCCTTTCTGCGCCCAAGCGTACTGGCGTTCTACAAAAGCTTTGTAATCGTCGCTGGCAAACCAATTTTCCACTACCGGCTCCGCGCCATAGTTTAACAACACGCCGTAGCCGTCGCCCAACGGGTCACAGCTACGCCAGTCGGAGTCAAAGGTCTGGCCTTTGCCCATCGCCAGCATCGCCGCTTCCGGGTGCTTTGCATAAACCGCCTCGTACAGGCGCTCAAGGTCTTCTACGGTTTTAATGTCCTCTTTGGCGAAACCCGCTTCTTCCATCCAATCCGTACGCACAAGAACGGATGTTTGGCGATACCAATCGCACACATTGGGAATGCCGTACACAAAACCGTTAACATTGGCCATTTTTGCGCCATCGCCCATATTGGCTTTAATGTTTGTGCCGTATTGATCAATCATTTCGCTCAAATCGTACACAGCCTGTGTGGAAACAAAATTTGATACCTGGACAGCCGTGCCAATCATCAAATCCAATTTTTCTCCGCCGGAGAGCATCAGCTTCTGCTGTTCGTTGACGTTCGCCCAGGGCACTACCAGAATATCCAGCTTCATATTCAAATCGCGCATGGTCAATTCGTTAATGGCCGCCTCTACTTTTTCTTCATCGTCCTGGGTATTGCCGATAAACATCATCGTAACGGTATAAGGCTCTTCCTGCGCAGCCGCGCCGCTGCCCGCGCCGGACGCCGCAGGCGCAATGCTGCCCGAGCTGGCCGTGTCGGAACAGCCGGCCAAAAGCGTCAGGCTCATTGCCGCCGCCAGCAGCAACGCAAATAATTTTCTTTTCATAAACCTCTCTCCTCATTCCATGTTTTCGGGCCGCCGTGTGCGGCCCGCTGCTATGCTCTTATTGTACATGGTATTGCGGAAACTTCTCAATCAAAAAAACGGCCCGTTTTTATAACAAAACCGAACAGTGCGCACGGCCGCAAAAACACAACGTTTTTGTGATATTCAAATAACTGCTTTGTAATAGACGCGGCGGCATTCGACGATGTATAATAAGGCGTTCTGTAAACACACACTTTACGGAGGGCTTTATATGCGGCAGCTGTTTCGGCAAAGTATTTTTTCGGCTCTGGCACGGCATCGTCTTCTGCTGGGCGTCGTGGTGTCGGTTACTCTTATCCAAATTACCGTAAGCTTATGGGGCATTCAGGCAGTGCAGCAGCAGGTGGTGCACAGCGTCAGCGCCATTGTGCAAAGCCGTGTGGCCCAGCTGGAAAACAACTTTGCCTCCTTGAGCGGCAACCTGAAACGACGGCTGGTAACACAAACCCAGCTTTCTCTTTTCGAGCAGGCACTTTCTGAAAACACTCTGGAGCGCATCCAGGCCCGCCATCAGCTGATCGACAACCTGTTTTATATCACGGGCACGTCCACCAGCGACCATCTTCTGTTTTACTATTTGGCAGACAGCGACGAATTTTTAACAGGAGTACATTCCAACTACATTCCTTTTTCACAGCAGAACGCCATCTTCAATGAAATCAGACGGCGCATTGCCGACGGGTATCAGCCGGCCAGCAACTCCAGCCGATGGATTCTGCTGCAGGCGGACGAGCGTTATTACGCGCTGCTGCTCTACCGGTATCAGAACATGTGGGTTGGGGGCTGCATCCCGGCCGACATATTGATTCAGCCCTTGAACGATATTTATCTGGACGGGCAGAGCATCCCTGTACTGTTCACCGCCGAAGGGGAACTTGCCGCGGGCGGCAACGCGTTAACGGCAGCCGGGCTGTTGTCTGAAAACGCGTTGCGTTACCACGGCACTTTCTGGCAGGACGGCAAACGCTGGCTTGCGGTAGAACCCGTGATCTCCGACGAAGGGTTTCAAATCAAGCTGTTTCTGAAAGGATACGGCCAATTCGAGATGATAATCTTTCTTCAGGCGGGCGTTCTCTTTCTTGTTGCGCTCATGATGGGAATTGTAATTCTTACCATGTCTTACACACAAAAAAGAATTTTACGGCCGCTGCGCCTTTTTACCGAACGCCTGAAAACCTTTGACCCGCAAAAGCTGCTGCTTTTGGATACGGAAACGCAAATTTTCGAGCTTGCCGCCGCGAACGAGCAGTTCAATAATCTGATACGCGAGATTAAACGGCTGCGCATTGGTGCTTATGAGCAGGAATTAAAAATACAGAAAACACAGATGGATTACATGCAGCTGCAAATCAAGCCGCATTTCTTTCTCAACAGCCTGAACCTCATTCACACTATGGCGCAGAAAGGCGATACGGGCGGCATTGCGCTTTTAAGCGAGGCAACGGCAAAGTATCTGCGTTATATCTTTCAAAGCGATGCTGCCACGCTGCCTCTCACACAAGAGTTGGAGCATATCCGTGATTATCTTTCCATTATGCAGTTGCGCTACCCGGAACGTTTTTCCTGTGAAATCGTGTCTGAACCAGATGCTGAAGTGCAGGCCCTTCCGCCCTTGATATTACAAACGTTTGTAGAAAATGCCGTTAAGCACGGCATGCGGCCGGATACTCGCCTTGAAATTACGTTGTCTGCCCTTTGCGAGGACATTCCTGGAACAGACGGCTCAAAGAAGGCGTTTCTCACAATTTTCATCACCGACAACGGCTACGGCTTCCCAGCGTCTTTTCTTTCCGAATGGGCCGCCGGGCGGCAGTTGGAACGCACCGGTGGGCAGCACATTGGCATTGCCAATGCCGCGCAACGCCTGCAGCTTGCATACGGTGACCGAGCGAAGTTATTACTATACAATAGCCCTTTGGGCGGTGCTGTTGTGGAATTGCATATCCCGTGTATATCGCAAGAGGAGGCTGTGCCATGAATTTACTGCTTGTGGACGATGACGTCCCCGTATTGCAAGATTTACAGCAAAAACTCAATTGGCATGCGCTTGGGTTCGAACGCGTGTTTACCGCGCAAAGCGCTTTTGAAGCAACCCGGCTTCTTGGGCAGCTACCCGTACATATTGTTGTATGCGATATTGAAATGCCTGGCCGAAACGGTCTGGATTTTCTTGCGGAATTGCATATGGAACACCCGGAACTGCCATGCATCGTGTTGACAAGTTATGCCCGTTTTGAATACGCTCAGAAAGCTGTACAGATTGGTATTGTTGAATATCTTCTGAAGCCTGTAGACGCCTCCGCCTTTGAAGCCGCGGTGCGCAAAGCCATCAACCTGTATGAACAGCACACACAAGCCAACGCCGAGCGTCGATATAGCCAGTACTGGTTGGACGAACAACGCAACGCATCTGAATACTTTTGGCTGAAAACCGCTTCCAGTAGCACGGCAGGATTGCATGGGCTTTCAGAAAAACTGGGCTACACACCAGACACTTTATTTATCCCCGTTATAATAGAAGCGCTTACCAGCGTTTCTCTGTCCGGCTGGGATGCCTCTATGCTGGAATATGCTGTAAAAAACATCTGCTATGAATTTCTTGAAAACGAGTATCTGTTTCCGCATTGCGTAGTACAATTTGCAAATCGCCGCTGGTTAGCAATAATCAGCGTCACCCAAGGCCCTGCAACCGATTCCGCCCCGCTGGATGAACGCCTTGCAGAATTGTGCCTTGTTGCACAGGATACCATTCAACTAAACATTTGCTGTGGTGTGGGCATTGCATCGCCTTACACTCAAATGCAAGAAACGATACAAGACGTTCTTACGCTGTTAAACGACCGAATCGACCGCGCCGGTTGTGTGCTACACACCGGGGACATTCGCCCCACGGCAGCGTACCAAACGCCGGAAATTTCTTTTTGGGAGACCCTGCTTTGCGCCGGAGACGGGCCAACGCTTGTGCGGCAGATTGAACAGCATCTGCGCGAACACGCCGCTGTCCTGACACAAGCAGCAATGTTATCCTTTCGTCAGGATATTGCGCAAATGGTTTACACCTACCTCAAACAGCAACAGATACATGCCCACCGACTATTTGGCGACAAAGAAAGCAATCGCCTATATCTTGCCGCCCCCTGTTCTATTGAAGATATGCTCGCGTACTGTCGTTTACTTGTTACCCGCTCTATTGAATACACCAATTTCTTCGAGAGCAAGGCTAGTGTGGTAGACACTGTTCGATCTTATCTGGACGTACATTTTTCAGAAAATCTGCAGCGCTCCGACCTTGCCGGCATCGTATATGTCAGCCCAGACTATCTTTCTCGCCTGTTTAAAAAAGAAACCGGTCGTTCATTAACGCAGTATATAACGAACAAACGAATCGAAGCCGCCTGCCGCCTTTTGTCTGAAAGCAGTTTGCCCATCAACGCGGTAGCCATGCAGGTAGGATTTCAAAGTTTTGCTTATTTTTCCAAAGTTTTCCGTGAGGCCAAAGGAATTACACCTATCACTTGGCGCAAAAAACACCAAATTAAATAATTCCTGTACTTATGCATCAAAATAATCTATTGCATTTCGTCTCTGCCCATTCTCCCAAACCTCAAAATGCAGATGATTCCCCGTGCTGTTCCCCGTACTGCCCACATAGCCGATGACCTCCCCCTGCTGCACCCGCTGGCCGGGTGTGACACAGATGCTGGAGCAATGGGCGTACAGCGTGTTAAACGTTCCGTCATGCTGTATCTTTACGTAATACCCATAGCTTCCACCCCACGGGTCGGTCGCGTTTGCGACGGTAACCGTGCCGCCCGCCGCCGCAAGAACCGGCGTGCCATACGGCGCGGCGATATCCGTGCCGCTGTGGTAAGATATTTCGCCCGTAAACGGGTCGGTGCGGTATCCAAACTGTGAGGTGATGGTAAAGCTCTGCGGCAGCGGCCATGCAAAAATGCCCGTACCTACCCACTCGGCGTCGCTGCCGATAATACCGCCGCCATGGGTAAAGCCGCCCAGCAGCGACGCCCACATAACGCTGTATTCCTCATGCCGCAGCAGCGCCAGATGCTCGTTCTGCTGTTCGGTAAAGCCATAGGCCGCGGCCATCTGCTCCGGCGTTGTGTGGTGCAGATAGATCGTCAGAGTCGTTTCTTCTATCTCCTGCATCTCGATCACCTCATTGCCGTCCTCGTCCTCTGTAACCACCTCCACCTCTTTTTTCACCGTAACGCTTCTGTACGTGATCTGGTTCATGTCCCACATCACACCGCGCAAAATCGCTTTTTTCTGTTCATCCATGGTCACGACATCCATACCATTCACACCGTCTGTTGTGACTTTGACGGCGTAGATGGAAAGAACATCCTCCCACCGGATGGCGGAAACACCGTCTGACGCTTCGATCTCCAAAACATCATGGGGGTTCGCCTGCTCGATCTGGCCGATGCGGGCGTAGTATTCTTCATTCAGCTCCGCCGTTGCCTGGCGCATGAGCATCCCGTCCTGTGTCGTTTCGTTGGAAAAGAACACGCCGAAGGGAGAAGCCAGAAACGCTCCTACCATCCCCACGATGAGAACCAGCACCAAAACAGGCGACGCCGCGGCAAGCGCTGCGCCCAACCAGGACAATACGGCGGACGCCATTCGCGCCGCCGCCTGCCCGGTCTGTGCCAGCAGCCTGCCCGCATTCCGGGTAGACTGTACGGTTGCCTGTACAGTCTGCCGTGCAAATCGGCGCGCCGCCTGTTTTTGCAAAACGCCCTTGGGCGCTCCGGCAATTTCATGCCCTCTCTTAAAAAATGCAGAAGAACGGTGCGCACCATCGCGCACCGTTCTTTTTTGCCGTATACTTTTTAATCTCATTGTGTCGGGCCGACGTGAATCCGCCTCCCGCGCCCGGTTCAAAATTTCCCGATTTCGGGAAATTTTCTCTGTTTTCTGTCCACCGCCATCGGTGTGCGCGGCCCGTGATGCAGGGCGATAACTGTACCCCGTCTGTATGCCCGCATCCGTCCATCGGGCCTTTTCCCGTTCTGCCCGCAGATGCACGGCCTGCCTGAATACCGCCCGGCCTGCGTCCGCAGCCGTCTCCCCGCCCCGCAGCACCGCACGCTCCACCTGTTCCTCCGCCGCACGCTCCGGCGCTTTCTCCTGCGTTTCACGCTGCCGGGAAGCCTGCCTTTCCATCAGCCCCGCCCGCAGCATATGCTTTGCCGCGCGCGGCAAAGCATCACTCGTTTTCTTTACGCGCGGCCCTCCCGCGCTTTTCTTTGTTTTCAGTTCTTTCATCCGGTTACACCTCCCCCGGGCGCGTGCTCATCAATTTGTAAAGCTGGGTGTCCTTTGAAATATCATTGATGAACGGCACCAGGCTGCCGCCCATCTTCAGCAGGCCGCGTCCCGCTTCGGAATCCGTGACATACGAGAGCTGTGTATCCGAAATATGCAGCAGCTCCGCCAGCTTCGTGCGGTCTGACGCCGCCTGATTGAGCAGCACGAGAAATTCACTGTTGGAGATCATACTGCGTGCTACCTCGTTGTCCAGCGCCTGGTCCAGATTCTGAAATATCCCGCTGGCCAAAGCCCCGTACTTCCGGTATCTTTTCCATGATACATCCAGAAAGTTCGTGGACCACTCATAGGAAAACAGAACGGACAGCTCATCAAAATAGATCCATGTCCGCCTTCCGCGCAGACGGTTCTGCATCACGCGCATCATAACCACCTCCATCAGCACCAGCATGCCGATGGGGCGCAGCTGCTGGCCCAGATCCCGGATATTGAAGCACAAAACGCGGTTGTCCATCCGCACGTTGGTGGGCTGGGCGAACGTGTTCAGGCTGCCCTTTGTGAAAATTTCACTGGCCAGCACGATATCCTTCGCCAGGTCCTCCTTCTGGCACTGCAAAATACGGTAAAGGTCCTGCAGTGTGGGAGCCTGCGGCTTTTTGCTGAATTCCTCATACAGGTCAAGCACCGCGCGGTCGATGATGGATTTTGCCCGGCGTCCGTTCGTCTGCACATCCAAAAGATGCTCGTACAGCGTAAGGATAAACTCGGATTTGAGCGAAACGGGCTTTTCCCCTGCCTCGTATCCTTTTCCCAGCTCCAACGCGTTCACATGCTGCGTGCTGTCCGGCGCAAGGCGGATGTTCTGCCCTCCCACCGCATCCACCACCGGACCGAACTCTGCTTCGGGGTCGCAGATCAACACATCATCGTCCGTGTTCAGAATAACGTTCATCAGCTCCCATTTCGCGGCCATGCTCTTGCCGCTGCCCGGCACGCCGAGATAAAAGCCGTTCCCGTTGAGCAGCAGCTTGCGGTTGCAAATGATGCTGTTCCGGCTGATGGCATTTCTGCCATAGTAGATGCCGCCCCGTTCCATCACATCCTGTACGGAAAAGGGCGTCAGCGCCGCCGCGCTCTCTGTGTTCATCGTGCGCATCGCTTCAATTTCCCGCAGGCCGTAAGGCAGCGCCGTGTTCAGGCCCTCCTCCTGCTGGAAATGGAGCGTATTGAAACGGCACAGATCGCCCCGCGCCGTGGCCGTGATGGCCTCCGTGTCACTGTTGAGCTGCGCATAGCTGTCCGCCAGATGCACCAGCGTCACCAGCACAAGCACCATCCGCTGGTCCCGCGAGGTCAGATCATCCAGCAGCGCCTTCATTTCCTGCCGCATCTGCTGCATCTCATAGGGAGTCTCCGCGGAAAAGTTGTGGTTCGCGTTCTGCTTTTGCTGCCACCGGGTAATATCCGTCTCCACGGCAAGCACGCGCTTTTGCATGTCCGCCACAGCCTCCTCCATGGGGACCGGGACGATCTGGATGGACAGCATCAGATTCTGCGGGAACTCGCACAGCCTGGCGATCGTTTCGTCCTTGAGAAAATTGGGATAGTCCTTCAAAAACAGCACACGCCCGTACTTTTTGCCCATGATGAAATGGTCGCTCTTGAATTGCAGGCTGTCCGGCGCGATAGCGTCCCGGAAATCCTGTCCCCGCGCCATGGCCTGCGAAAGGTCAAAATTGAAATACGGTTCTTCCCCGCTGCGAAAAAAATCGTGCAGGATGCGGATGCGGTCATGGGACGAAAGCTCTGTAAGCTGGCTGGACAGCCGCCCGAATCCGGAGGCAAGCTCCGTTCCGGCGCGGGCAAAAAAGCTCCGTGCCTCCTCAATGCTCCGACGCTGCACGGAGAGAACGATGTATTTCTCCCGGAAAATGTTGTTGCTCCATTCCGTGCGCTCCCGCACGATCTGGTTGTATTCCTCCCGCAGCCTGTCCATAGCATCGCCGCGCAAATGCATCAGCATGGTGTTCTCAAATTCCACCGGGTCGATGCGGCGATTGTTCGTGAGCACCTGCACATACGCATCATCCGGCCATGCGTTGATGACGCTGCAGTAGCGCATCAATATTTCCGCCTGGTCCGCTTCCGACGCCACGGCATAGTTCACATCCTGAAACCGCCACATCTTGGAATACCGCCCGCCGCACAGCCAGATCCCGTCCCGGTATATCTTTCTGACCGGAATGGACTCCTGCACGGAGCGCGGTACACGGAAGCTCTCTCCATGTCTGATCAAACGGTTAAAAATCTGTATTTTCATTCTGCATTCCCCATTCATCGTTCCTGTTTTCCGTCCTGCTGCCGCAGGCGGCTTTTGTGAAGGTCTTTTGCCCATTCCGGGCGGATGTACTGCAGCCGGATTGTCAGAGACGCGGCGTCCCGCTGCATTTCCCGGTATGCGATCGCATTGTTGACGTCCAGAAAATATATCTCCGGTTTTTGAGCTTCTTCCTCTGTTCCGCAGACCATCCAGCCCTGTACGAGTTTTTCCTGTTCCACTGTTTCAGCCCTCCATAACACTGAAACGGGGCGGCCTCAGCCGCCCCGTCCCGTTCCATCCTATCGCATCAGGATGATCATACCATCTGTGAAAACACAGTTGGCCGCTGTACATCCCTGTGCGCCAAGCTGCTCAAATGCCGCGTTCATCGCTTCCCAAAGCAGACAGTAGCTTTCGTCCTCTGTCTCTGCTGCATAGTCTGCCAGAGCAAAGGAAGCCGCGGGCTGCGTACAGGCGCCGCTGCGCTCCATGCCCGCATGGCCCATCATGCTGTCCGCCTGGTTGCTCGCAAGCAGGAGCGCGTATTCTTCCGATACCGTAACAAGGACTATCTGTTCATCTGCCGCTGCTTCCGTTACACCAGACAAATCTTCATCCTCGGCATCGACGTCCGATTCCGTTGTTTCGCTGATGGAAGCTGGTTCCGAGTCAGCGTCCATTTCATCGGACGTCATACTGTCGGAAACAGGCAGTGAACTGCTTGTTTCAGCTTCCGAACCATCCAAAATGCCGCTGTCCGACTCTTCCGGCATACTGCCGGATTCGGATTGTGGGACAGAATCCGATCCATCCTCCACATTGCTGCCGGACTCCGGCGCAGTGCTTTCAACTTCTGTACTGCTGGAGCTGGACGCAGTATTTTCATCCTGTGCCACACTTTCCGAAATGCTGGAACTTTCGGGGATGGATACGCTTTCCGCTTCCTGCGCCGCCAGCGCGGGCAGCAGTGCGGAAATGGACATGAGGCCCGCAAGGGCCAGTGATACGATCGTTTTCATTCTCTTACCTCCATGTTTTCTTCATCCGTTTCTTTTGCTTTGTTTTCTTCTTTGTGCTTCCAAATGAGCATGGTCAGCGCCGTGCCGCACAGCAGCACAAACAATACCGTCCACCAGTCTACGAAGCGGAAACGCCATACAAGCGGCTGCGTGAGGAAGAACAAGACCACAGATAGTACCGCCAGCGCCGCATTCACGGTTTTCTGCACTGCATAACCCCGCGGCTCATTTTCCTCCGCTTCTTCGTCCATGCGTTCAGCCTGTTCGTTTTCATCGTCCGCATCCTCGCCGCCATCTTTTTTCCTGCGCAGCCATACACGGACCGCAAACAGGATACAGAGCAGCGTGCAGGCAAGGTCGGCCAGCGTCAATGCGCGGATATCCTCCTGCACAGGAAGCTCCACCGGGGCCTCCGGTCCTTCCGGCTCCGGAGCAGGCTCCGGCTCGGGTTCCTGCTTCGGCTCCTCCGGCTCAGAGAACGCAGGTTTCGGCTGCACGGACGCAGCGAAGCTGTCGACCGGCACGGTGTACTTCAGCAGATTCCCGCACCGGTCCCACACGAAAAAATCGTAATCTCCGTTCCGGTCCACCTCAAACACGAGCGTATCTACGCCGTATGTCACACTGCCATCCGGCCGTGTGATGGACTGGACGCCGCAGATGCTGCCGTCCGTTCCCAGGTTGATGTTCACCTTTCCGTCCTTGCCCGGCGTCAGCGTATGCGAAGCCGTGGGCGGCGTTTTGTCCAGCACGACGTCCCGCGCTTTTTCTTCGCTCACATTCCCGGCGATGTCCCATACACGCACAACGATATGGACGATCTGTTCCTCCGTGAACTTCGGCGGGTCCGCCGGGTCGAACACCGTCCATTCCCCGTCGCCTGCTTTGTACTCGTATCGGTCGATACCGGAACCGACGTCACCGGCGCTGGCGTTCATACCGATATCGTAATTGTAGTACTCGGTTTTGCCGTATTCCGTGATGATGGTGCGGTCGCCGCCGTCCAGCGGCTCAAAATGGAAATCCACAGACGGGCGCGCGGTGTCCACGTTGCCGACTTGTGCATGCAGTGTGGCCGTATTTCCACCGTTGTCGGTGATGATGAAGTCGTATTTTCCATTGGCGTCCGCAACGAAATCCGCCGCATCGCCATCAACTACCGTGCCGTCCGGCAGGGTGATGGACTTGACGCCGCTGGGCGCATAGCCGTCCTCCGGCTCCGGGTCCGTGGCCGTCACATGGATGGCTGCTGGCCCGTTCGTCCAGACATCCGGCGTCACGGAATATTCTGCTTCGGGAGCGAGGTAATCAATATTGCTTACCTCGGTATGCAGTGTGAATGTGTTGCCGCCGTTGTCCGTGATGATGAAATCGTATTTTCCATTGGCGTCCGCAACGAAATCCGCGGTATCGCCGTCCACCACCGTGCCGTCCGGCAGTGTGATGGACTTGACGCCGCTGGGCGCATAGCCGTCCTCCGGCTCCGGGTCCGCAGCCGTCACATGGATGGTCACGGGCTTGTTCGTCCAGTCACCGGGCATCACCTCATAGTCCGCGGTCGGCGCAAGAAGGTCGATGTTGCTCACTTCCACGGGATAGGACAGGATGTTGCCGCAGTAATCCCGCACAGAAAAGTTGTACACGCCGTTTTTGTCTACCGTGTACTTCGCCTGCGCAGCATCCACGACGCTGCCGTCCGGCAAGGTAATGTCCCGCACGCCCGACAGGTTATCGTCTGTGGACAGGTCGATCTCCACCGTCCCGTTCGTCCAGAAATCTGGCGTCAGAGTTTTTTCCGCCACAGGCTCGGTCTGCTCGAACATGAAGCCTGCAAAAATGGCGTCGGACACATTCCCCGCGTTGTCCTCCGCCTTCGCGTAGATGTTTCCGAAGTATTCCTCCCGCATGGCGGGCTTGTCCAGCCCTTCATAGGTCAGCCAATCGGCTTTGAGGGAGTCTGCATCTGCGGCAAATTGGTAATAGATGGCCTTGATGCCGCTGTCTGTCCAGCCGTCATCGGCCAGATCGTGGGCCAGCAGCTCCGGGCGGTCCACCTCATTGAAATGCGGATAGCCGAACATCCCCGCGGGCGCGTTGTCCTCTGCCGAATGCAGGATATCATCCATCACGGGCTTTGAACGGTCGATGGTGTCGATGACGATCTCTTCCGGGCCGGGATCAGGCGTACCCCCTCCGCCATCGCCGCCGTCGTCATCCGCATCCGCAGACACGCGCTGCACGTTGTCCTTCGCCCACAGATAGTACGTGCCGTTTTCCGTGATGTTGGCGAAAACATTGCTGTCCTGCCACTCAGCGGGGCGGTCTGCCGTGCGCGTTATCGCATACTGTCCAAGGCCGGACTCCGTATCATGGGCTTTTACCGTGATGGTCTTGCTTTGGCTCCAGCCCTTGTCCCACGCCACAGAATCAATGACTGGCGAGTGCTTGTCGATGCAGTCGATGATGAACGGATACGGCTCGGACACATTGCCTGCAAGGTCACGTGCATATGCGTTGTAATTGCCGTTGTTTGCATAGGTAAAAGTGGCTTCACTGTCCGCGTCCGCCCACTGAATCACCCCATCCGGCACGGCCCAGCCGATGGCCACAACGCCGCTGTTATCGTCCTGCGCCGTTACTTTCGCCCAATTTTCCTTCGCGTCCCAGGTACGCTGTGTCTCCACCTTTACCACAACGGGCGGCACGATATCCAGCGCGGTGACGTTCACCTTTGCGGCAGCGGAAATATTCCCCGCCTTGTCCGCTGCCCAGATGTAGTAAACGCCGTTGTGGTCTGCCTTGGGAACATCGGCGGTAAAGCTGTCCAGCGCAGGCGCTTTTTCCTCCGTGGTGACCGCATAGCCCTTGACGCCGCTGTCCGCGTCTGTGGCGGTAACGGCCAGCGTCATTTCCGTGTGCCCGCTGTTTGGCTGCTGCTCCACCCTGGAAATGACCGGCGCGACCTTATCCACCAGCGCGGTCTTGCTGGCTGTGCCGGAAATACGGCCCACATTGTCGATGGCGCGGACGCTGACCGTGTGTTTGCCGTGGGCCTCAATGGAAAGCACACCGCTGTACGTCGTCCAGCTTCCGCCGTCCAGAGAATATTCCGTGCGCGCGACGCCGCTGTGTGCGTCGCCGTTGTCCTTGATGGCCGCCGTTACTGTACTGTTCGTCCACTGTTCCGTGGAAAGCGTGATACCGGGCACATTGGGTGAAGCCGGGTCGATGTATACCTTTGCCGTGGCCGTCTGGCCGGAGGCGTTGCCCGCTCCGTCCACCACACGGGCGGTCACGGTCGTGACGCCGCCCGCGGTGATGGTCACGTTGGGGTCGCCCACGGGACATCCCGTCCAGGCGCCGCCGTTGATGCTGTACTCATAGTGATGGATGCCGCTGCCGTAGTCGCCCGGCGCCGCGCTCCAGTCCGGCAGGCTCGTGCCTGTGTCCGTGCCGCCGGAAAACCGCACCACCGCGCTGTCCCTCTGCCAGCCCGTGGGCGCGCTGGCCTGCACGCCGGACGGCCCGGTGAGGTCATAGCCGTAATAGCAGCCCGCGTACATCGGCACGTTCACCGGGATGTATACACGGTCGTTTGAAAGCTGCCCGTTGTTGTGCCTGTGCCGCACCAGCGCGTAGCGGATGCTCATGTCCCCGCCCGCTGCCGCAATATCGTATCCATAGCACGGCATATATAGGTCTGCGGCCAGCGCCGTTCCCTGCGAATTCCCCAACGGGTCACGCCCGCACACCGGGCACAGCCAGACGTCATAGTTGTTGGGCGATGTGAAGATCTCCCGTGTGTTGATGGTCTGGGAGCTGCCGGAATACATGTACCCGATCACATAGGTATATTGCGTGCCGTTTCGGTCCGCGCCCAGCGCGCCGCCCGCGGCGAACGCCGTGGACGCAAGCAGCGTCACACACAGCAAAAGCGCAAGAAAACTTGCGCTATACCGTTTCCATTTTTGTTTCATCCTTCTTTTTTCCTTCTTTCCGCTTGTATTTGAAAAGGGCGGCTGGTTTTTCCAGCCGCCCTTTTTCACAAAAGAATACATACCAATAGTTTTTCGCCCGGAACACGCGGGGCCGGGCGCGCAGCACCCGGCTTTTGAATACCGCCCACAAAAATTTTTCCAGCGGCATCCCGTTGTAGGTAAAAAATCCGGCCAGCGCCAGCGGCGCGGCCCCCAAAATACATACCCAGCCCGTCGCTTCCGTTCCAAGCATATCCACACATCCGAAATACAGCCCCACCGCTGCTCCCACAGCGGCAAGCGAGCATCCGAACTGCCGCAGCGACAGCCCGAAAAAAATGCTCTCATGGTATTGCCGTACTTCCTTCGGCACCTTTATCTCCAAATTTCTTTCACCTCGTTACAGGCCCATCATTTCCCGCACAATGCGGTCCGAGCCTTTTACCAGCCCCACAAGGACCAGCATGTTGAAGATCATTTCCGCCACATAGGTCCAAACCATCGAAACTGCTGAGCCTGACGGCGCCGCGGGCGACCCGCTGCCCATATATGCGGAATAGATCAGGCAGGACAGCACGATGACCGCACCTTCCAGGCACACGCCCACATATCCCTTGAGGAACGCCTTCCCCGTGGCCGCCGTCTCGCTGCTGCCAAACGCCGCGATGGGCACCGGGGCCAAAGCCGTGTAAATGTAGAGTTTGAAAAAACGGCTATACACCGTCATGATCAGGATAAAGGAAAGCACGGTAATGAACAGGCTGCCCAAAATCGTCACGAGCCACAGCGGGATGGATGCGAGAAAGCCCACGTTTCCGATGGCCGCGCTGATCTCGCCGGGCAATGTGCCTACGTTGCCCGTCATACCGCCCATCTGCCCGGCCACCGTGCTTACAACGCCGCCGCATATATCGAACACGGCCAGCATCAGAGGCATACAGTAGGTGACGGCGGCTTTTGCCGCCACAAAATGCAGGAAATACCGCAAAGCCGCTTCCGGGCGGCGCAGCTCCTGAAAGTTCACCGTGTTTTTGAACAGCCCCATGGCGAAAAAAAGAACCAGCAGCCCATACCCGATGGCCTGCAGCGCGCCGTTGATCTGCACAACGATGTTCCATATCCCACCGCCTTTAAATTCCTGCGGCGTCATGCTCACAAGCTGCCAGATCTCCGCCAGCTTCTCATTCCACGTCGCCAATGCGTTTTCCAGATTCTCTACGATCCAGTTGTCATCCAAATGGGGTTCACCTCCATAAACGAAAAAGACGGCTTGAAAAGCCGTCTTTTTTCATGCGATTCTTCACTTTTTTATCGAAGCAGCCACCCATATTCCTGTCTGGCGTCTACAATGTACTCCACATAGACTGTATCGTCCACTACAATGTATATAACCAGATACCACTTGGGTATATGCAGTTTTCGATATGGACTCCTCCGGTCTTCTTCATCCAAATAAGGACATTGTTCCGGCATCTGCGCCAGGCTTCGTATACCTTCCATCAGGGATACACGCAGCTTTTCCGCTGCCTGTGGGTTCACTTCCGCCAGGAAATATACATGCGCCTTCATCATCTGCCGCGCCTTATCCGAAATCAGTACCCTATACCTCTGCCCGTCCATGCTCCGACGCCTCCGCAATCGCCCTTCGCAGTTCAGCATCCACTTCATCAACAGAATAGTATTTCGCCCCGTTGATTCGGTCGCGCTCAATGTCCAGCAGGGTCTCCCGCAGGGCAAGCATTTTCTCACGGCGGGAAAAGGCTTCGATATCCATTACGACCAAATCACCCTCGCCGCTTTTTGTCAAATACACAGGTTCTCCTGTGCTTTTGCACAGCTTTGAAATTTCGTTGTAGTTGTTGCGAATAGACGCCGATGGTTTGATGTTCATACTCCGCCCTCCCTTACAAATTAAGTACATATATATCTTACCCTCAAAACATTACCGCGTCAACTACACCGTAATAAAGTCCAAAATTTCCTTTGCAAACATGATGAGCAGGCCGCCGAAGAACGCCAGAAAGCCGTTGGCCCGCTGGCTGGAATCATGGCTCTGCACCGCAAGGCCGATCTGTACGATGCCGTAGCCCGCCACGATAACACCCACGGCGCGCACGCATTGGAACACCAGGTCGGACAGGTTGTTGATGGTGTCCAGCGGCCCCGATGCGCCGCCCTCTGCAAAAGCCGGGACCGCCAGCAGCGCGCCCAGCAGGCACACCAATACAATACGCGCATATCCGATGCGCGCCCTATGGCCGCGCTTTGCATCGCGCAGCGCCGCCGCGTCAGGCTTGTTCTTTTTTTCGTTCACTTCTCTTTTCCTCCAGTTCTTCTTTGCTGTGAAGCACCTCAAACGCCGAAAGCAGCTCCGGCGCAAGCGGCGTTCCCTTTTTCCATTCCTCCTGCACATCCTCCGCCGGAATACCGGCGGACAAGGCGCAGTAATCCTCCGGCACCTTGTATGGCGGCGCGCCGCCCATTTCCGTGTACCGGATATTCGGATGCCGGTTCAAGTCGTATTTCCGGTCCAGCACCGGGCATTCGCCGCGGATGAGCAGCAGCGCGTCCCGGTCCACCATGCGCAGCTCCTCCGGCGTCACAAGCTCCCGGCCCGTATTCTGGAAATTCCGGCTGGACGAACCGCCGCGCCCCTTTGTCTCGCCGCGTGTTATGGTATCAATGGTCGCCTTGCCCGTCATTTTGCTGATATACGACAAGCTTTCCTGATCGTTGCCGCCCAGGAACAGGAACGAATCGCAGTTGCCCACGACCTCCTCCCAGCTCTCCTTGTACATCGCCTTGATGGCGGAAAGCCCCTGTACCACCACGCTGCACCCGATGTTCCGGCTGCGCGCCGTGCGCAGGATCTGCAGATAGTTGTCCGGCTGCGGCGTATTCGCCCATTCGTCCTGGATGCACTGCACATGCACCGGCAGCGGCCCGCCGTATTTCTGGTCGGCAATGTAGTAAAGCTCCTGAAACGCCTGCGTATACAGCATGCTCACCAGAAAATTCAGGCTGGTGTCGTTGTCCGGTATCACGCAGAAAATCGCGCGCTTTTCCTCCCCCAGCCGCCCAATATACATCTCGTCGCTGTCTGTGACGCGGGCAAGCTCCGGCAGATTGAAGGCCGCAAGCCGGACCGCCGCGCCGATGAGGATGCTTTTCGCGGTTTTGTCCTGCGCCTGCTTGAACACCTTGTACTGCTTGAGCGCGATGCTCTGCGGGTCTTCGCTTTCCAGCTCGTCAAACAGCAGGTCCAGCGCACTTTTGAAATTCGGGTCGCCCTCCCGCACCTCCGCCGCGTTGATCATCTCCATGACCATCGTGAAGTTCTGCTCGCACACAGGCGCTCTGTGCTTCAGATACAAAATGAGCGCCTGCAGGAGCGCCGTCTCCGCACGGTCCCAAAACGGGTCCGAGTTTTTCGCGCCCTTGGGCGTCGTGTTGGCCACAAGGTTCGTGACGAGCCTCAGCGCGTCGCTGTCTCTGCGCAGATAGGCGAAGGGATTGTAATGGCCGCGCATATTCACAAGGTCCAGCACCGTGAACGGGATTCCCTGCTTTTCAAACAGCCCGCCCACGGCGCGCAAAATCTCGCCCTTGCAGTCTGTGATAATATATGAGCAACAGGCGTTCATCACATTGGGCAGGCAAAAATACCGCGTCTTGCCCGCTCCGGAGCCGCCGACGATGAGCTGGTGGGTATTGCGTTTTGTGATGCGCCCATCCAGGCCCAGCGCGACATGCTGTGTCAGCAGGATGTTTTTCTCCCTGTGCCGCCCGTCCCGGTACTTTTTTCCGATGGCCCGCGGGTCGCCCCACCGGGCGCTGCCGTATTCTTCGCCCGGACGGCGGTTGCCGCGCCCGGATTCCACGGCCACGGCTCCCGCCGGATACAGCAGCCCCGCCAGAAGCAGAAAACGCCCCGTGTTCTCTGTCCAGCGGACCGAAAACGGAGCGTTCGTGCAGACGGAGAAACGGGCGAGCACCCTGGACAGGGATGCGCCGCCGGAAAACGCATCGGCCAGCGCCGCGGCGAGCCACAATGCCAGCGGGAAGCCCAGCGCCCACAGGATGTACCGGGCCGTGCGGCCCCGCTGCGGCTTCACCGGGTCAGCACGGCGTTCTTCGCCTTGCTGCGCTGGCGCAGGTCCAGCGCGCGTTCAATGCTGCGGTTCAGCGCCTTGGAAAGGTCGCAGGTCTCCCGCAGCATATTCAGGCGTTCGGGCGCTTCCAGCTCCCCGTACTGCTGTACGACGCCGGAAAAGTCCGGCTGCTCCACCGGGACGCCGTACCGTCTGCACAGCGCATAGCATACGCTGTGCGCGTCCAGCTCATAGGGCCGCGGGTCAAAGTCTCCCGCCTCCATCCCTGTTCCGATCTGCGCATAGACGATCTCGCGCGCCAGCGCGCGGAACGATGCCGCGCCCGAAAGGTCCGGCTGGATGGCGATGCGGTTTTCCTCCGGCTGATATTCCGCCTCCCCGAAGATATCTGCTGTCGCGACCACCTCCACGGGGCTGCTTTGCAGCAGCGCGCCCAGCGCCTTTTCCATATCCGGCGTTCCGTCCCGCAGTATCCCACGCACGGGAACCGGGTCGCCTACGGTCTGCGCCTTGTCGTACACATAGTCCAGCTTGATGTACCCGCTGCGCGTATCCCGCATGAACACCTGTACGGGCGTTTCATCCTCGCGTATTTTCCGCCCAAGCTCTGTCCATTTTTTGCGCGGCAGAAGCTGCGTTGCGCCGGGGCGCTGCTTCCATACTGTGGCGGTATTGGCCGCATTGTACATGGTCTGCGCGTGCAGGTCCAGAAATGCCCTGTATTTTTCCGGGTCCGATGTGACCTCCATCACCGCCGCGTCACGCCGCTCATAGGCCTCTGTGCGCTCCTCCTGTTTTTTCTGCTTGAAATCCTCAAGCTCCTGATTTCTGTTTGCGATCAGGTCTGCGATATTTGCCATAGCTTCTTTCACTCCTACAAATCAAAATACGGCTCGTCCCGCACCGCTGTGCGGACGGCGTTGTCCGTCTGCGTGCGCGCCTGCTTTTGCAGGCGGTCGATGGCCGCGCGCACGGACGGACGTTCAGTAGCAGTCGTCCTCGCATTGCTGTCTGAGCCATGCCCGCGTGTCTGCGAGGCGCTGCCGGACCGACCGCGGGCGGCTTCTTTTTTTATCTCCACCGCCTTTTCCCGCGGCACAGGGTAGCCCATATGCTCCAGCACGCGGTTGACGCTTGCCGCCGCGCTGGCCGGAAACAGGATATCGTTCAGCCCGTTGTCCAGAGATTTGTTTTTGATCGGGCAGAACAGGACGCCGTATTCCTTTGCAAGCCGGCGGAACTGCCGCAGGTCTTCGCTTTTGATGGGCAGCAGCTTCAATTCCTCGCCGCTGCGCAGCAGACGCGTCAGGCGCGTGGGGCCATGGGTCTTTTCCTCTTCTTTGGCCAGAGCCACCAGGATCGCCGCAAGGTTTTTTGCGCCGAGCCCGGCCAGCTTCACAGCCTCCTCCGTGATCATCAGGCTGTCCCGCACCAGACGCTCCGCCGCGTCACCTCCCGTATTCATCGCGCTTCACCTCCTTTCGCTTTTCCGTTTCTTCCCGCTGCGCGTCCGTATGGGCCAGTGCAAGCTGGTCCCGGATATGCTCCATATCCGCTTCGATCTGTTCACACAGGCGCATATCCCGGCGCATGGCCCGAAGCGCGCTGGTCAGACGGTCGATTTGGGCGGACAGCTCCGCCCGGTTCATACCATTGGATGTATCACCTCTTTTCCGGTACAGCGCCGCACGCTGGCGCACCATGCGCCCGGTCTCCGTTTCCGTCTGCGCCCTGTACGCGCAGAGCGCGGCGCTGTCCATAATTTTGTGTTCCAGCAGGAACTGATGCTGTGCCAGATACCGGTCGAAGCGGCGCAGCTCCCCGCGCAGCGCATAGGAGACGTGGCGGGGCGCGCGTTTGCGCCGGACCTTGCACAGCAGGTGCAGATATCGGTAAGTCAGGGCGGCAAAACCGGAATATCCGGCCCGCCCGGACGCAAAGCGCCCGCGCAGGCGGTAGGCCCTGCGCGGGCGTGAAGAGGACTTTTGATTTTCTTTTTTCCGCATGTTCCGCCGCGCCGGGCGCGGCGGAGCTTCGGGCGCGGCGGGCGTCCGAAGCTGCGGCGGCTGCTCCAGCCGCTGGCGGATGGCCGCCTCAGTGTATTCCGGCCCCAGGGATTTCAAGCGCAAAAACTTGCCGCCCGTTTTATGGCGGACCGCCATATATTTGATCTCCGGGCCGTATTTGACGATGTAGCCGCGCCGCTGAAGGCCCAGCACAAAGGTCTGGAAGCTGGCAGCGGCGGCAAGCACTTCGTCCACATCCGCTTTTACCATTCCGCGCATGGTGGGCTTTTTCTCTTTTTCGTCCAGCCATTCCCGGTACTGCTTCCCTTTGTTTTGCGGCTCAATGACGGAAAGGCCGTATTCGCGGCAGAGTGCGTCTGAAACTGTACGGATTCCGTTGTAGTAATCGTTGAAATTGTTGCGGAACATCCTGCCGTCCGCATACGAGCAGGCGTTGAACACGATGTGGTTATGCGGATGGGCTTTGTCCAGATGCGTGCCGATGACGGTTTCATACCGTTCGGCCAGAAACCGGCGGACAAATTCACAGCCGATCGCATGCGCCTGCTCCGGCGTCACCTCTCCGGGCCGGAAGGACTGGATGATGTGGTATCCCTGCACCCTGTTTTGGTCCTTGCCCCATCGCCGTTTGGTCGCGTACATTTCCGCGCAGGGCGCGGCAAGGCCGCAGTTGAATGCGTCTGTAAACAGGACGCTTTCTGTTTTGGCGGCATCCAGGGCATAGCCTGCCGCTGCTTCCAGCGCGGTCTTTTTCCCGTTGAGCGCATAGCGCACACGGCGGTCAAGGCGGGTGCGGATCGGAAATATTTTTGTGTATGCCATTCACAGACTCTCCTTCAAAAGCGAAAGCGCCTCGCTGCACAGCCGCTGCAATTCCTCCACCTGTGCGGGAGAAACGCTTTTGACCGTGTTGGCAAGGCGCGTGATCTGGTTGATGTTGTTTGCGATCCCGGAAATTTCTCGGACGAGCCGGAGCTGCCCCTCTGTTGGACGCGGCTTTATTTCCACGCCCATGATAAGGCGGCGGATGAGGGGTTCTTTTTTACTGCCGCATTCCGATGCCAGTGCATCGAGGCGGGCGGCTTCTGTCTGTGAAAGCCGGACTGAAATTTTTATTGGGCGCTTGGTCATGATTCTTTTTTCCTATTATATTTAAATCAACTTTTTCTCCGAGCAAACATTCACAAAATTAAACTTCTCGTTTCAAATGCCAGACGTGAAGTTTACCCAAAATCTTTTTGTTTTACAGAGCACATTCTGTTCTCTTCATTTATTATAGAGCATTTATGCATATTTAAAAAAATCATCACTCAAACCACGAGGTCAACTGATTGATGAAATGAGCGATGTGTGGTATGATGAAAATAATTATTGATACAGTGAGGTGCTATATGAGAAATAAAAAGCCTCCTTTCGAAATCACAAATCGGATGATTGACCAGGTGGCGGAAATTGCTGAACTGGTGGGAAAAATATCTGCTGCCTTTTCGCTTTCCACCAATCCGACTCTACGCCGCAGTAACCGTATCCGCACCATTCACGGGTCTCTGGCAATTGAGCAGAATACGCTTTCTTTGGAACAGGTAACTGCTGTGCTCAATGGAAAGCATGTTCTGGCACCGCCCAAAGATATTGCGGAAGTAAAAAACGCCTATGAGATCTATGAGCGACTGGATAAACTTGATCCCTATTCGGTGGACAATTTGTTGACTGCCCACAATATTATGACGCGGGGTTTGGTAGAAGAATCCGGTATGTTCCGTACACGGCCCGTAGGTGTGGTAGATCGTGAAGGGCATATCCTTCATTTTGGGACATTGCCCCAGTATGTTCCTGATCTGGTGATGGAACTGCTGGACTGGGCAAAAAACAGTAAGGTACACATGCTGATTCGCAGTTGTGTGTTCCACTATGAGTTTGAACTGATCCATCCCTTTGCCGATGGGAACGGCCGTGTGGGCCGTCTATGGCACACACTGTTGCTTTCTAAATGGAATTCGGCTTTCGCATGGCTGCCGGTGGAGTCTATCATCCATGACCGCCAGCAGGAGTATTATGAGGCTATCAACGCCTCCAATGGCGCTGGAGAATCCACGGTATTCATTGAATTCATGCTCTCTGCCATCAAAGCATCACTCATCGATGCCGTCAACACGAATGATGAAATGAGTGATGGAAAGATTGACAAGGTAACGCTGCGCTGGCATAAAATTCAGGAGTATCTAAAAACTCACGACTACATTATGAATGCCGATGTCCGGGAGTTATGCGGCGTATCCGCGGCAACGGCAAATCGGATACTTGCCAGCTTTGTTGCAGAAGGAAATCTTATTAAATACCACGAAGGCGGACATTGGGCATATAGAAACCATGACAAATGAAGTAAAAAAGCACTGATGGCAGTATTCTCTTTTGTGCTACTATTACACATTCATGTAGTGCAAAAGAAAACATCATAGCTTTTAAATTATCTACCGACTTTTCCATTTATGGGGTCTTAGGGGCTATGCCCCTAACGAGCGGGCAATTTGCCGTCAAATTGCCGTGCTTGCAAGGACAGCGCACGCGCTGTCCTTACTTGTCGAAAAATATGCCAGTCAATCTATGTGGAAAAGCCCCGGCACATATTTCCATTGACAGTAATGTTCTTCAAACGTAAAATAAAAGTAAAAAGCGGCACCGTATCTTGACTGCTTCCATACTTCACAATCCAGATACGGCAGAGCGTCTACAACAAAGGAGCTCCTTATGAAAATTAACCATTGGTTTCGCGCAACAACCCTCGTTGCAGCACTTGCACTTGCATCTGCGATGTTGACAGCGTGCGCAGATACATCGCCTTCAAGCGGAAACAGTGTGACGTCCTCTACGTCTGCGGCGTCGGATTCCGCGTCTGCTTCCGGCTCGTCTGTGGTATCGTTATCGGAAGAACCCACCGATTCCTCTGAGACATCTCACGCCAACGGAGTTTCTTCCCCGTCATCCACATCCCTGTTCGGTGTCTTTGCGGAATCTGGCGATTATACAAATGAAGAGTTTCGTCCGCTGCTCACGCTTGAAGCGGATGGAACCGCCACGCTTCGGGAGAACCTTTTGGAAGGAATGGGAAATTTCACAGGCCGCTACACAGAGACAAATGGCGCACTCACGATTACTGTGGAAAGTGTTGATTTTGCAGAAAGTTTCGTATGCTATAACGTTCGTGAGATCGTGTTTACCGTGCAGGATGACAATACGCTTGTCTTGCAGACAGAGCTTTGTGCCTCTGTGCCCGGTGCTGTATTTAGCCGCATGGCATAAGTCCCGAGAAAGCGGCGCTGTACTGCCCTGTTAACCATTCTATTACTAATCCAATATTTACTTTGCACGTCGGACTATATTTTCAAATATAGTCCGATTTTTTCATAATCCCCGAACTGCACCTCCGCCCCCGTGAGATAACAGACAGCTTCCTCCCACATGTGCAGCGGATATCTTTCTCTCTCCCGCATATGGCGCATAATGTCCAGTGCCTGACGCTTCGTTTCCGGCACAAGGCGCAAATCCGAAATATTCACGCCAAGCTCCCAGGCAATATCGTCAAGCAGCCGGGCAGGCTGTGCCGCGCGGCCCTCCGCGTATCCCCAAAGCGTAAGCTGGTTCCCGTCTGCTTTTTCCGCCGCCTTGTCGTTCAGCCACCATTCAAACCACTGCTCCGGCGTGCTGGCAAATTCCAGAACCGGCAGGCCAAGCACGCGCCTGTCCTCCAGCATGTGGCCAAACGTGCGCAGATACTGCGCCTTGAATTTTGGCCAGCGGCGGAACTCCTGTTCACGTCCCACGCGCCGCGCCATAGGGCAGCCGATACAACCAAGCCGCTCAAATCCCTCATTGTACAGGCCGCACTGCTCCAGCCCTACATCCCTGGAATAGGACCAGATATCCGAATCCGTCCAGTACGCCAGCGGGTTGATCCTTCTCTGATTGTCCTGATAGCAGGTCTCGAATATTCTGCGCTTTTCACTGTTGTCAAACGGCATGATGATGCTGTCGCCGCGCTTTTTGTCCGGTGCGATCTCCAACTCGTCGCGCTTTTTTCTCCGTCCCACACTCTCATACTTGCGCACGCCCAGCGATAAGATCGCCCGGCCCTGCTGCGGCACCGGACGCTCTTTCAGATGTTCGCAGCAGTATCGCACCTTGCGCAGCGGCGGGATCTTCTTTCTGCGCATCAATTGCCACATACTGTACTGGTACATCACGTCATAGGTCAGATACCCCAGATCGCGGTATGCCTGGAAATTGGCACGCTGGAAATAGACAAGCTCCGGCGGATCGATGCCTGTAACACTATCCTCTTTTTTGTATCCTTTTTTGTATTCTCTGTCACAGCGCAGGATATCGTCTATTTCATCCGGAGACAAAGAAACAGGACGCTCCGTGCCGGAACGCCCTGTTTCCTGTATCTCTTCTTCTGCCGGGAACAGGCTCAGCTGCCGTAGATCAGCTCCATCGCCGTTTCCTCCGCCTGCTGGCGCAGGCTGTTCATCGTCCCGGCCCAGCCAAGCGGGTCCGTCTGTTTGTCCGGCAGCCTTGTGCGCTGTACCAGACGCTCCAGCGTCTGCTCCACCTGCCCGCGCACCTGACGGTCGATCTGCGCCAGATGGCTGTTCAGCGCGCCCTCCAGCAGCAGGCTGTTCAACTGGCCGGGGTCGCTTTTCTCCAGGTATCGGAGGCGCAGCAGGCCGTATTTGCCCGGTGCTGCCTCCGGTTCTTCCAGCATCAGGTCCGGATAGCGCACGCCGTTCTGTGTCGTGTATGTCATTGTCCTTTACCTCCTTTGCGGCTTCAGCCGCATGTGAAAATTCCTCTCTGCCTTCATTCTGCACGCTGCGGGCCGGAATTGCAAGCCTGCCGTTTTCCCTGGCCGCGCGTTCGATATCCCGCAGCACCGACGCGGCCAGGCGGCTGGCATAAGTGCCCGCGAGTGCGGCCAGTCCGGGGCTGTTGAAGCGCGTGATGCTTTCCAGCGCGTCCGCCGTGACCGCGCCCGCTCCAACGCCAACACGGACGCCCGCCATGTATGCCGCGCTGTCTGCCACGAGCTGCTGGAACTGCCGGGCCAGCGCGGCGTCGTCCTGCCCGGACCATCGGCCTTCTGCGTCCGCCGCACGCAGCATCGCTGTCAGCTGCATCGGATACAGCTCCTGCGGCGCGTTCATCACAAGCGCGTAAACGCGGTCCGCCACCACGGGTTCCCGGGAAATCCCGTATTCCTGTCCCAGCCTGTCCGTCACACGCTCCAGCGCTTCAAACGGCAGGCTCCATTGCCGGAACTCCGGCGCGCCCGGCAGCGGCTGCGTTTCCCTGACGTCAAATACATATTTGAGCCGCCCGAAATGGCTGTGCGGGTCCGGCAGCGCGATGGCCTGCGCGTCCGGGCGCAGGCTCCGCTTCATCCGCGTATACCACACCTCTTTCGCTGCGCACGCCGTCGCCTCTGGCTCCTGCGCGTAGATCAGTACCTGCTCCGGAAAGCTGTATTTGTACAGCCGCGCCGCGGCGTCCAGGAACGCCCGCCACGCCTGCCCGCTGCTCGTAATGTTGTACAGCGTTGTCCGGGACAGCTCCCGGACTGTCTGCCTGTTCACCGGCATCGCCGCTCATCTCCTGTTTTCGTTTTTTACCGGGCTTCGCCCCGTTCTTTTTGGGACCTCTGCTTCGGGGCTGTCATGCGCCCCTGTTCGTCATAGCTGCACGGATCCGCGGCCTGTGTCTGCCAGCCGAACATCGAGCCTGCCAACATCGCCGCGGCCTGGGCGCGGCTCACGCCCAGCTTTTCGTTTGTCTCCAAAACAAACGCGCGGTTTTCCTCCCGTCCCATGTCTGGAATATCGGTTTTGAAAAAGCCTGTTTCTCCTTTTTTGACAAGGATGATCCCGCCTGTGCCGGGCAGAAGACCGTAGCACTGCTCCGGCAGGGACGAGCGCAGCGGGATGACCGTGCCGCCGTTTTGCTGGAGCTGCTCCGCAAGCTGGCAGATGTGCCGGATGCCGCCTGTGCCCCGGCCCAGCTCCAGATGGCAGTCGTCGATATATCTGCAGGTACGCTCGACCCGTTCCCCGTCGCTCCATGTGATCCGAATTTTATCGCCGTCCGGGATTCGGAACAGCTCTTTGTAGTCCGGCGTGATGAAGCGGATGCCGCGCTTCGCGTTCTCCATGTGCCAGTCCAGATGCTCCGCCACATACGCAAACAAATAGAAGTTGTAGTCGCCCAGATCGGTATGGCAGCGCAGCAGATAGCTGTACTGCTGTGTGTTGATCCGAAATCCATATTCCCTGCAATCGTTTCCGTCAAAGCCTGCGTCTGCATGGTCCTGGCAGAAGCGTGCCATTTCACTTCTGCCGGAAAACAGGCCGCCGGGCTGCCGCAGGGTATTGACCACCCGGTCGAACTCCTGTCTGAACACACCGGTTTTGTACCGGCCGGGTCCGTCCTCCCAGGTGGTGAAAAATTCCCGGCCGCTCCTGCCAAAGTCTCCCCGCAGATATCCGACGCCGCCTGTCTGGCCCTCAAGCTGCGTGCTCTGCCTGTATGCGTACAGCCGTTCCCCCGGCTGCATCGTTTGGATTTCCAGTTCCATCATCGCTCCCCGCCTTTTTCCTTTCCGCGTGTCTGCGCCGCCCGTGGGCGGCGCAGGTTTTCGCTTGTTTCCTTTTCCCTGCGTGCTGTCAAAAATTCCTCCAGCCGCTGTTTTTCAGCGGCTTTTTCACGCTGGTAGTCCTGCCGCAGCGCGGCGGCCTTTTCCTTGGCCCAGCCGGGCAGACGGTCCGGCTCGATGGCCCCCATTACGTCCGTGCGGCGGATATATGTATGCTCCCCGGTATATATGTTGATGCAGAATACCTTTGTACCGTGGCCGCTGGCACGCGCGCCGTTGCCGCCCACGGCAAAATACAGCTGATGGGCCGCGTTCCAGTATTCCGGGCGCAGAACGCCGGGGCGCATTACAAGCACCTTGCCCTCGTAATCACCCGCGCGGCTGTCTCGGATGCAGTCGGCCTCCGTCAGGAGCTGCGGCGGCGCATGGTGTTCCGAACGCTGCGCGCGGACCTGTTCGATCTGCTTTTGCAGGCGCTGGATGAACAGCTCCCAGGCTTCTGTATATTCCGTTGTGCCCTCTATTCCGCTGAACCGGGCAAGGCCCAGCTCATAGCTCACTTCCATGTACCCGACATAGAACGGGAGCGGCGCATCGCAAGGAATATTTCCTTGTCGCCAAGATGCACGCAGTGCGTCACCCTGTGCCCGTCCACGATGTATTCTTCCTGTTCCATTTTCCTTTACCTCTCGAAAAAGGGAAAGCGGCCGGAATTCCCCAGCCGCTCGTCCTTTGGTTTTATTTTCGGGTCACAGGGCAGCGAATACAACCGCCCGTCCCTTTCTTCAAACTTTTCCGGAAAGTGCAGACGCCGCGAATACCGCTGCGCCTGCTCCCGCGTCAGCCCCACAAACCGGCCCCTTCTGCTGCCGCACACGATGAACCGTCCCTGTACAAGACCGATGCTGCCCAGCGTCCGGTTGTACGGCTTTTCCGCATCCCCTCCGTACACGGCCGCGATCACCGTATTGTCAAAGGGAAACGCTGCGGTATACTGTTCCGACTCTAAAATAGCCGTAAGGGCCGCGGGTGTATTCTCTATGTCTGCCTCATAGGGCGAATACCCCGGCTCTACGATCAAAACTTTCAAATTCGCTTTACACCTCCAAACCAAATAAAAAAGAGCCTTTCGGCCCTTTTAATAGTTTCTTCGATTCTCTCTGGACCAAGCTTGCGCTGCCAATTAAAACTGCAACAACGGCAACATATGAAGCTCATCAACCAACAAAACTATTTGGATAATATATCATTGGATTCCGCAACCAGTTTGTCAAAGTCGCTGTGATAGGCCCTGTCCCGTAAAATACGAAATTTTTCAAACTCTTTCTCAGCAAACGCCTTTGCAATCGCTGTTGTCACCTTTCCCCTATCATGCAAAATATCTTCCTCATTGAATTGCAAAAATGCGTCAAGCCGCTTGACCCAATCTGCCATATACATAACATTTCCTCGACGGGCCTGCCGTTCTGCATAATCCAAATACATAGTTACAATTTCGTTAAGGCTGCGCATTTCTTTTTCGTCCAAATAATTTTTTGCAACGGCAACATCCGATTTGCGGATATTCCCCTTTGGGGCATTTTTCCATGTGGTCAAGCCCATATTAGACTTTGTGCTATCAGCGCGAGCATATACAATCTCAGCGGCAGTATGGTGGGTGACAGCGTAGTGGAGTTTGTTTTGCACTGTAGCAAAGAAATCTTTTGTAATTGGGCTTTCCACATCATAGTCGGCACTACATTGCGAATAGATGTCTGTGATCTTCTGATAAAATCTGCGTTCGCTTGAACGAATATCCCGAATGCGCTCCAGTTGTTCTTCAAAATAGTCCTTGCCGAAAAAACTCTCTGGTTCCTGCAGCCGTGTGTCATCCATCACATACCCCTTGATGATGAACTCTTTCAATATCCTGTTTGCCCAGATTCGGAACATAGTCGCTTTTTTGGAGTTCACACGATATCCCACAGCGATAATAGCATCTAAATTATAGTAGTTGGTCTTATACCTTTTGCCGTCTGCCGCAGTTGTTTCCATTTTGGAAACAACTGCATCCTCTGATAGTTCTCCAGATTCAAAAATGTTTTTCAAATGCTTTGAAATGGCCGCTTTCTGCACCTCAAACAGTTCCGCCATTTTTGCCTGTGTCAGCCAGAGATTTTCTTGAAATAGTAAAATTTCTACCCGCACTTCTCCATTATCCGTTTTGTAAAATAGAATTTCTCTGGTTTCATAAGGAGTAAGTCCTTGCTCATTGCTCATTCTTCTTCACTCCCATTTGTCCTGCCCTTCCTCGTCCCATACGATTCTGTTTTTTGGTTTTTAAACATCTGCAAATCTTATCTTTGTAGAATAGTTATATTTTACCATGGAACACGGGATTTTTCTACTGAAATCATCCTAACGCTCTTGCTCTCCACGCTGGCGTGCCCAGCTTGCCAGAAGTTTTACGATAACCTTCTTTTTCTGTTCGGGCGTATAGCTTTTCGGAAAGAATTGCTCGATTTCCTTTGCCGGGAGCGTTACTTTCCCTGTATCTCTGGTCTGCGCCTTTTCCTCCCGCATGATCGCAGCAATGTCCTGTTCAGACAATCGTCCCTCCTGGCTGGCACGCTTGAGCCGCTGGGCCTGTGAAAGCGATGGTGTTACTTCTTCCGCCTGTAAAATGTCATAGAGCACAGCTTGTTCCTCCGGTCTTAAAAAGGCAAGCTCATAGGCGGGATTGAATTTTATTTCGTTGCCATCCACCATTTTTAGCAGTTCAGGAATAAGATCGTTTATCTTGATGTATTGCTGTATTTTGGTTTTCCCTTCTCCCGCGTCGTCCGCTATTTTTTGAATGGAAAATAAATTCTGCCGGAATCCGGCAGAATTTTCTTTACCCGGTCTCCCGGCTCTCCGTTTGATAGCATCCAGCTTCATCTTATACGCCCTTGCCTTCTCACTGGGCAGCACATTTTCACGCTGTACATTGCTGTCCACCATCAGAATAACGGCGGTATCATCATCCATGTCCCGGACAATAACGGGCATTTCCCGGACTCCCGCTTTCATGCTGGCAAACTTGCGGCGGTGTCCCGCCACGATCTCATAGCCCCCCGCTGCGCGCGGACGCACAAGGCCCGGCATCAATACGCCGTGCTGCGTGATGCTCTCCGCCAGCTTCCCCATTTCTTCATCATCCCGTACCTGAAACGGATGCCCCGGAAAATCATGCAGCTCCGAGACCGGCAGCATCATAACACGCTCCTGCGTCTGTGCCTCCAGCGCCCGTTCCTCGCTGGTGCTGAACAGGTCAGCGAGTGGGGGCAAACCCGCCCCGCCCAAGCTCTTTCTTGCGGCCAAGCGTCAGCACCTCCCTTGCAAGCTGTTCGTAGGCCAGCGTTGCCTTGCCCCTGGGGTCGTAGTCAAAAATGCTTTTTCCAAAGGATGGGCTTTCCGCCGCCCGGACGCACATGGGGATCTCTGTCTTAAAAATATGCACATTCGCTCCGTATGCGTCGCGCAGCATAGCACTCACATCACGGGAAAGATTCGTGCGGTTGTCTACCAAAGTCAAAACGATGCCCTCTATTTTCAGATGCGGGTTTTGCCGCCGCTGTACCTTGTCGATGGTGCGTATGAGCTGAAGCAGGCCGCGCATGGAAAAGTATTGCGCCTGCACCGGGATCAGCACGCTGTCGGCTGCCGATAACGCATTGATGGGCATCATGCCCAGCGACGGCGGGCAGTCGATCAACACATAGTCATACTTTCCACGAACATCATCCAGAAAGGTTTTCAGAATGCGTTCCCGGCTCATCGCGTTCACGAGTTCCAGTTCTACACTGGACAGGTCGATGCTGGAGGGAACGAAGTCAAGCCCTTCCGGATGGCTCTGTATGTATTCACCTGTTTTATATGGTAGATCATTGATGATGCAGTGCATAGCCGTGGACAAAGTATTTTGTAATTCGTCCGGATTTTCCACGCCGAGATATTTTGTGGCGTCCGCCTGGGAATCCGCGTCGATCAGCAGCACACGCTTGCCCTGCCGGGCCAGCGCCACACTGAGGGATACCGCTGTTGTTGTTTTTCCCACGCCGCCCTTTTGGTTTGAAATTGCAATGGTTTTCATTTCCGTTCCTCCCAGTCGTCTCTTTCATTTCTTGCTCCCACAACGATGCAGGCATATCCTATGAAAGCCATAAACAGGCCGGCCGCAACCAGCAGCCAATTCAAAACGTTCACCGCTCTGTCCCCCTTTCCCGTGACAGCTCCTTTTGCAGAAGCTCGTTATAGTCCTTCACGCCATGCGGGATACAGCTTTCCACCCAATATCCCCGCACAGCATATTCTTCTTCCAACCGGGCGGCATGTTCCCGCCCCGCTTTATCGTTGTCCGTACATATCCTGAGATGTGTCACGCCGGGATGCGATTTCAAAAAGGTCTCAATGGGCAGCATCGAAAGGCCGTCCAGAGAAAGATAGTGCTGCTCCCGCCAGGCTGCTCCGCGCCGGATGCGCAAAGACGCATCTGACATTGCATCGACCGGGGATTCATACAGCGCAAGGGTGCTTGCATCTTCTTTTTCTGCCGGAATGCAGAACGGATGGCGTTTGTCGCTGCCTGTTACATTCCCGCGAAAAATGCTCATGTACGGTAGAGAAGCACAAAGCAAAACAAGGATAGCCAGCCCTGCCACTATTCCGAAGTCAGGGGAACGCAATAGAAAAATTCATAGCTGTATGCTATACTTAATTAGCATTTGAACATATCAAGCTGACACAGCAATCTCTTTACTTGCCGTTAATGCGCGTCTACCAATAGTCCGCACAAAGCAAGAGTAGCGTAAAGGTATAAAAATTTCAAACTTCTTTGTAACGAAATTCCGATTTCTCCGTCTAACCTATGAAGCTGAAGGAGGTGATGACAAGTATGGACTATGAAAAGCTCTATAAAGCCTACTATTTACAGGTATACTCGTATACTATTTCTCTTGCCAAAAATCGTGAGATAGCAGAGGAAATCACGCAGAACACATTCTATAAGGCTGTTTCTACAACATCACAATTCAAAGGTAAGTCAGATGAATTGACATGGCTCTGCTCCATAGCAAAAAACCTTTACCATGATGAAATGCGAAGCCGTCAGCGAGTAGCTGATGTGAGTGAAATCAATGACTTGCCATCAAATGAAAATGTTGAGAACTCAGTTGCAGATTCTGACATGGCGTTCCGCATACACCTCGTTCTTCACCGTTTGGAAGAACCATACAAAGAAGTCTTTCAGCTTCGCGTATTCGGGGAACTATCTTTTTCACAAATCGCTGCAATTTTTGGAAAAACAGAATCATGGGCGAGAGTTACTTATCATCGTGCAAAGCTAAAAATTCAAGAAAGGATGGATGAAAAGCATGAGTAAACAATGCGATATTGTTCGAGATATTCTTCCGCTGTATGTTGACGGTGCTTGCAGCGAAGCAAGCGCAGAGATGGTAAAAGAGCATTTGAACGCCTGTGCTGACTGTAACGCAATTTATCAGAAATTGCTTTCTCACACGAGCGAAGATGTTCTTCACGAAGAAAGCGAAAGCGTTATTATGCGCCATGAGGCAAAAGAAAAGCAGAGAGGCAGAAAAAAGATAACGATTGCTGTTCTCGTTTCCATCGCTCTTTGTATCATTGCAATTTTTACAGCTCTCTTTCTGTTACCTATAAACATTGCTTATGAGCCTGTCAAAATCAACTTCCCATTTGAGGTTGAAGATGTCGAAAACGTTGAAATGTACCACTATGACGGAGTGCCTGCATCAGCAGAAAAGAAAGTAGTTGTTGCTGAAAATGATATAAAGACCCTGTATGATAAGTTCAAGGGCTTATCCCTAAAAGACAAAACGACTGAGGAAACTGCCGGAGCAGATGTGACCAGCTTTAGATTTAACCTCTCAGATGGAACAAGCTACGATTTGATTTACGCCTGCTATGGGGTTAAAAACGGCGAATTGAAGTCAGCAGCAGGCGGTTTTAAGTATTTCACAAGTGCGGATATCGGCTCTTATTGGAACAATTTGAATACGGAACTTGAGGCAATTCCTATCAATGAGAGTGAATTGCCGTGAGCAGATAGCAAACCCAGCCGAGCCTGTCAACGGTCAAGATGAACGGCGCAAATGCGCCGCCGTTGACAGCCCCGCCCGTCTTTGCTGTTCGGTAATCAAGAGGGCGACAGCACAAGATGCTGCCGCCCTCTGCCATTATTCAGAAAGGGGGATTTTCCATGACCGAACACGAAAAGTATCAAGAACATATCCGGCATACACACGATGCCTTTTGCAAGACTGTTATTCGCCACGCTGCCATAGACGCAGCCCGGAGCATACGGAGCCGCCGCAAGCGGGAAATCTCGCTTGAATATCTGATAGAAGAAAAACACTATCCATTCAGTACCACAGATAAATACTTTGCGGAGCAATCCGGCATGACCAGCTATCCGCTTTTCGTCTGTGGTCAGATGGTGCTTTTGGAAAGTCCAGAGCTTGCCGCAGCCCTGTCCGCACTATCACAGATGGAACAGGAAATCATTTTCTTGTACTACTTCCAACGATTGACGCATAGGGAGATTGGACGGAGATATGGACGGGCTGGCAACACAACCGGGCGGCGTATTCAGATGATTTTACGGCGGCTACGGGCAGAGTTGGAGGGTTTGTCCTATGAGCCAGCTACTTCCCTATGAGACAATCGTTAAGGCAAGCGAGGGCGACCCGGAAGCTGTTGCCGCCGTCCTATCCCATTATGCGGGATATATCCGCTCTTGTGCGAAAATGGACGGACAGATTAACACGGATATGCAGGAGCATATCGTCAGGCAACTGATAGAAAGCCTGTTGAAGTTCCGCTTTGACCGCTAAACAGAAAAGTTGTATAATTAGAGCCTGACAAATTAAACTTCAATGAGGGTAGAGCAAATGGAACAGATTATCAATTATAGAGACATACCCACAGATAAAAGGATTGACATATTAAATGCTCTTGAGCGAATAGGTTTTTTTCCGGCATACGGCGGCGTGAGAACAATGCAGCAAATTATGGAAAAGTCAGTTCCAGGTTCAGGCCCACAATTCTATTTCGTTTTCCGTGAAAATGAGTTGATAGGGTACAATTTTCTCATTGGGGACACTAAGAAATATAAAGCGTTCCCATGGCTTGCTATTAGCAATATGGATGAGCAGAAGTTGACTGTTTGTGAAGAACTGATGAAAATACAAATTGCCTTTTTTGAAGAACTCGGAATGCAAAAGATAGCAGATCATTGCGTTAGGATTATGGAAGATTACAGAAAAGGAATTGGAAAGCAGAAAGAAAGCGATTGCAGATAAATTCCATTTGAAAAACGGCTGACAATTTAATACCGCCACCCATCACAGCGGCAGATAAGCAGTAAATCTTGAAAAGGTTTACTGCTTTTTTTGCGCCCATTTTCAAAAATCTTTGGCAAACCACACCGCCGGATTGTTGTAGGGAGCAGACAGGGAAAACAAAAAAATTTCCGCTGCGTTTGCCAAAACGCCCCCTTTTCACCGTTGTAGTGGTGAACAGCGGGCAGAACACGCCACCGCAATCGCTATATTGGTGGAGCAAGCCAGTATATCCGCAAACCAGAGCCGCCGAGGAAAGCGGTAGTTTTTTAGAGCAAGATTCTACCACGGTGCCAAAATCCGCATATCTGCGGTTTTGCCCCCTTTGGTAAATCTTGTTGGGGAGTGCCTTCCCCAAACCCTGCTCATGCGCCCTGTCGGGCGAGAAAGGAGGTCAACGCTTGAAGAAAAAATATAACACACCCCACCGCTGCCATGTGGTCAAAACCCGCATGACCGAGGAAGAATACGCCGACTTTACCGAGCGGCTGAAACACTATGACATGAGCCAATCCGAATTTATCCGGCAAGCCATTACACGGGCGACCATTCGTCCCATCGTTACCGTTTCCCCGGTCAATGATGAACTGTTGTCCGCCGTTGGCAGGCTGACCGCCGAATACGGAAAAATCGGTGGCAACCTCAATCAGATTGCCCGCGCCCTCAACGAGTACGGCACACCATACAACGCCCTGTCCGTTGAAGTCCGCGCCGCCATTTCTGACCTTGCTGCCTTGAAGTTTGAAGTCCTGCGAAAGGTAGGTGACGCTGTTGGCAACATTCAAACATATCAGCTCTAAAAATGCGGATTATGGCGCAGCCGAGCAGTACCTCACCTTTGAACATGACGAGTTTACCATGAAGCCCACCCTTGATGAAAACGGGCGGCTCATGCTCAGAGAGGACTATCGAATAGCCACGCTGAACTGCGGCGACGAGGATTTTGCCGTTGCCTGTATGCGCTCCAATCTCCGCTATGGGAAGAACCAGAAGCGGGAAGATGTAAAAAGCCACCACTACATTATCAGCTTTGACCCACGGGACGCGGTGGACAACGGTTTGACCGTAGACCGGGCGCAGGCGTTGGGCGAGGAATTTTGCCGGAAGCAGTTTCCCGGACACCAAGCCATTGTCTGCACCCACCCGGACGGACACAACCACAGCGGCAATATCCATGAGTAATCTGTTTACAGAACGAGTTTTGAATATGACGGCTGTTACCCCACAGCCGGAGGACTACATGGGCGAGGACGGACTGCTTTACTGCGGCAAGTGTCACACTCCGAAAGAAGCCTACTTCCCGGAAAAGCAAGCCGCCTTGTTTGGGCGTGACCGCCACCCGGCAGAATGTGACTGCCAGAAAGCCCAGCGTTTGGAGCGTGAAGCCGCCGAACAGCGCAGAAAGCACCTTGACACCGTGGAGGACTTGAAACGCCGGGGATTTACCAATCCTACCATGCAGGAATGGACTTTCGCCAACGACAACGGGAAATGCCCGCAAATGGAGATTGCACACTTCTATGTGGAGCATTGGGAAATCATGCGCGAGGAAAATATCGGCTATCTGCTATGGGGCAAGGTCGGCACAGGAAAAAGCTATTTTGCCGGTTGTATCGCTAATGCCCTCATGGAGCAGGAAGTCGCTGTCCGCATGACGAACTTCTCTGCGATTTTGAATGACCTGACCGCCAGCTTTGAGGGGCGCAACGAGTATATCGAGCGTCTTTGCCGTTTTCCTCTGCTTATCATTGATGATTTTGGAATGGAGCGCGGCACAGAGTACGGTTTAGAACAGGTCTACAATGTGATTGACAGCCGCTACCGCAGCCGCAAGCCCTTAATCGTTACCACCAATCTGACATTGGACAGCCTGCAAAATCCGCTGGACACCGCCCATGCCCGGATTTATGACCGCCTTTTGGAAATGTGCGCCCCTATCCTCTTTACGGGAGAGAACTTCCGCCGTGAAACGGCGCAAGCCAAGCTGAACAGACTAAAAGAATTGATGAAATGAAAGGAGTTGCCTATGGCAGAGAACAAGCAGAACACCACCCCGGAACGCCGCCCGGACTGCGTGACAGAGATCCGCATGGGCAACACCGTCCTTATCGTTTCCGGCTTTTTCAAAAAAGATACCACCGACACCGCAGCCGATAAGATGATGAAAGTGCTGGAGGCGGAAGCCGCCGCAGGACACAAAGCCCAGCTTTCGCCCTAACGCTACAAGCCGCACAGTAAAAAATCGTCATTTTGACAGGCGGTAAAGAAGCAGAAGCCGCTATACAGACAGCCGCCCCATGTGGTATAATCGAAATACGGAATAGTGGGGCTGGCTGTCGGAAACGGAGGATTTTATGTTAAGACAGACCACCCAGAAAATCACTGCCCTTTATCCAAGACTATCCCATGAGGACGAGCTGCAAGGCGAAAGCAATTCCATTTCCAACCAGAAGCGTATTCTTGAAACCTACGCAAAGCAGAACGGTTTTTCCAATCTGCGCTGGTACACGGACGATGGTTATTCTGGTGCGAACTTCCAAAGACCGGGCTTTCAATCCATGCTTGCGGATATTGAAGCCGGGAAAGTGGCTACTGTTATCGTAAAGGATATGTCACGGTTAGGGCGAAACTACCTGCAGGTGGGAATGTATACCGAGATGATTTTCCCACAAAAAGGCGTCCGCTTTATCGCCATAAACGATGGAGTGGACAGCGCACAGGGCGACAATGATTTTGCCCCTTTGCGGAACATTTTCAACGAATGGCTGGTGAGAGATACGAGCAAGAAAATCAAAGCCGTAAAACGGTCAAAAGGCATGAGCGGCAAGCCTGTTACGAGCAAACCCGTGTACGGCTACCTCATGGACGAGGACGAAAATTTCATCATTGACGAGGAAGCCGCACCCGTAGTCAAGCAGATATACCGTCTGTGCCTTGCCGGGAACGGTCCGACCAAGATAGCCCGTATGCTGACCGAGCAGGAAATCCCAACGCCGGGAACGCTGGAATACCGCAGGACGGGCAGCACACGCCGCTATCACCCCGGCTATGAGTGCAAATGGGCGACAAATACCGTGGTGCATATCCTTGAAAACCGGGAGTACATGGGCTGTTTGGTGAACTTCAAGACGGAGAAACCGTCCTACAAGACCAAGCACAGCATAGAAAATCCCATTGAGAAACAGGCAATTTTCGAGAACCACCATGAGCCTATCATCGACACCCAGACATGGGAGCGTGTGCAGGAATTACGCAAACAGCGCAAGCGTCCGAACCGCTATGATGAAGTGGGCTTGTTCTCTGGTATGCTCTTTTGCGCGGACTGCGGCAGCGTCATGTATCAGCAGCGTTACCAGACCGATAAGCGGAAACAGGACTGCTATATCTGCGGGAACTACAAGAAGCGCACCCATGACTGCACCGCACATTTTATCCGCACCGACCTTTTGACTGCGGGCGTTCTCTCCAATCTACGGAAAGTGACGAGCTATGCGGCAAAGCATGAAGCCCGGTTTATGAAGCTGCTGATCGAGCAGAACGAGGACGGCGGCAAACGCCGGAACGCCGCCAAGAAAAAGGAACTGGAAGCTGCCGAAAAGCGTATCGGTGAACTTTCCGCTATTTTCAAGCGGCTGTATGAGGACAGCGTAAGCGGTCGCATTTCTGACGAGCGTTTCACGGAGCTTTCGGCAGACTATGAAGCCGAACAGCAGGAATTGAAAGAGCGTGTTGCCAGAATACAGGCGGAGCTTTCCAAAGCACAGGAAGCTACCGTAAACGCAGAAAAGTTTATGAACATTGTCCGCAAGCACATGAACTTTGAAGAACTGACCCACACCCTCTTGCGTGAGTTTGTAGAGAAAATCGTTGTGCATGAGTGCAGCTACGATGAAAACGGCACACGCAGACAGGATATTGAGATTTACTATTCTTTCGTCGGCAAGGTGGACTTGCCCGAATGACCGCCCGCCCTATCCGATACCAAAGACAAGTATCGGATAGGAAAGGCAAAATTTTTTACACTTCTATTACTTCTTTATCACACATAAGCAAAAGCCCTGTGTTCCCCGCAGCCCCGCATGGGCCGGATTTCCCGACTCGTCAAAGCCCACAAAAACACAGTTCGTGTATTCCCGTTCTGCTGTCTTGCGGTTTGTGCCATAGACGCGGCCTGTATGAAAGCAGAACGCAAGGACTTCATCGCAGACGCCGCGCCCCGCCAGATATTGATACGCTTTGAAGCTATCGCCGCGCGGCGGTAATGCAAAGCCGCTGTTCTTTTCCTCAGTTACAGGCGGAGAGGAAAGAAAAGGCGCATCCGCGCAGACGATCTGCACCGCACGGACAAAATCATACCCCTCTACTTTTATGAGGTACTGCACCGCCGTTGTTCCTCCCACGCCCCTGCTGTGCCAATTCCATTTCCCATTGACGCTCACCTTCAAGCTGTCATGGCCGCAGTGCGCATACTCCGTACGCCCTACACGTTTGAACTGTTCAGGCTGGTGGCGCAGCAAAAAGGCCAGCGTATTCACCTCTTTGGCTGCTCTGACTTGTTCTTCCGTTACATATGGCTTCACTCGTTCCATCTCCTTCTTTTAATTTCTATGTATATACAAAAAGTGCAGTCCAAAACTTGAACTGCACTTGATTTTTCTGTATTCTCTTTTCCGCCTGTATCTTTTTACGGGTTTGTTTGGGGGTGGGTTCGGGAGGGGAATATTTTAAAAATATTCTCATGAGACCATACACTTCCCCCATGTTTGAACTATTAAAATTTGTCAACCGAAAGTGGTAAATGCGTCTGTTATTTTGCTTCAAAATGCGTTATAATGATTAAAATTAAACCATGCCTTTAGGTTGTTGGATGCTGCTATGGATTTGACAGACAAACGTGGAAAAAGCGTGGCACAATGCGCTTTTATACGCACTTTGAAAGGTCTATAAGGACGTATTTTAACCTTGTTTGACCTTTCAAGAGTACGACTTAAAATCCCTCGGTGGCAACACCATACGGGTTCGATTCCCGTCAGCAGCACCATAAAGCAAAGCGAAAGGCATGCCGCACGGGCATGCCTTTCGCCGTCAGAAGGGAAAACCCAATATGCGCGAATTTGTCATCACCGATGCTTCCATGCCCCGTTTGGACTCCGCGCTGCTTGCGCAGTATCCTCAGCTTTCCCCCGGCAGGCTGCACAAGTATCTGCGTGAAAACAAAATCAAGGTGGATGGAAAAAAGCTTCCTCTCTCTGCACGCCTGCCACGCGGCAGCACCGTGCGTGTTTTTTTGCCGAATCTGCTTCTGGATAAGCCGGACGGCCCGTTATTTCTTTCCGCAAGGCCGGAGCTGTGCGCCGTTTATGAAGACAGCGACGTCCTGGTTGCCGACAAGCCCGCCGGACTTCCTGTAACGGATGAAGACGGACGCACTGCCGACACCCTCATCAACCGCGCGCTCCTGTACCTGTATCACAAAGGCGAATATGCGCCGGAACGCGGCTGGACTCCGTGCCTCTGCCATCGGCTCGATACCGGCACGTCCGGTCTTGTGCTCATTGCCAAGACGCAGCAGGCTGAAGCGCTTCTGCTGCACCTTGTAAAAGAGCGTATGATCGAAAAAAAATACCTTTGCGTCACCTATGGACACCCCTCGCCTGCGGCAGCAACACTGCGCGGCTATCTGCAAAAGGACGCCCGACAGGCGCGTGTGCGTATTCTGGACACACCCGCGCCCGGAGCAAAAGATATTGTGACAAAATATAAAACGCTGGCTGTCAGCGGACGGCTGGCTTTGTTGGAGGTTGAACTCGTCACGGGGCGCACACATCAGATACGCGCGCATTTGGCCTCCATCGGCTGCCCTATCCTTGGAGACGGCAAATACGGGAACAACGCGGCCAACCGGGAACTGAAGCTCAAATATCAGGCTCTGTGCGCGTACAGCCTTCACTTTCCCGCGTTGCCGGACGGATCGTGCGCGGCGCTCTCCGGCAAAACGCTGTATGCTTCCCGGCCCTGGTATTATGCGCAGGTCCTGGACGGAACGCTTAAATAAAGCGTTCCGTATCGCCATCTCCGCTGTTCACGCCCCATGTTTTGAAAAAACAAAAGCCGCTCCGTCCGCAACGCACAGAAGCAACTTGCGGACAGGGCGGCTTTTTGCACAGCTTATATCAACGAAGCACTGTTTCCCGGCACGGTCTGTACGAATTCCTCATAAGTGTACAGGCTGTTGAGCACCTCGCACAGCGCTTTTTTGGAAAGGCGCGGCGGCAGGCCAAGGCTTTGCAGCCAGGCGCGCCGCACGCCCGCGCTTCCCTCTGTGCCGGAAAGGCCCAGTTCGTACAGGTCGGTATAGGTGATGGCGCGCCCTGCGCGCTTCGCCTTTTCCCGCGCGCCCACGGTCTGCAGTGCGCGCAGTATCGCTTCGGACGGCACACCCTCCACGCCCAGCACGCCTTCTTTCGAAGGCTGAGCTTTACGCCGCTCTTTCCCTGCGATGGCCGGAACATATGCATTTTTTACACATATGCCCTGCGCCAGCTTATTGACATAATTGCGGATGCGGAACCCGGCGTCATCGGAATCCGTCAAAACGATAATGCCCCGCTTTTTGCCCAGTTCTACAAGCAGACGCTTTGTCTCCGCATTTTTAAAGACCGAAAATCCATTCGTCGTAAGAATGAGCCCATCCACCAAATCCGCCAGCTTCACCGCGTCATACTTGCCTTCTACGACGATCACTTCTTCCACGCGCAGCTTCTTCATCGCCGTTCTCCGATCTGCATCACTTCGCAAAGAGCCGTCTGCAGCAGCACCGTTCCGTCTGCGGCAGATGATTTCAACGCGGCATCCAGCCCCAGCAGCACACTGAGGATGTGCTCCAGCTGGGCGCGGGAATAATGGGACGCCGTCTCACCGGATTTGCGCAGGCGGTAATCGCTTCCCCGGTATGAAAAATCCTTGTGCACGGCCGCGTAATTACGATGTGCCGCTGCGCCGCACTTCACACGGTACATATCTACAAACGAGCCGGACAGCGCCGCCGCAATGGCAATGGGCTCATTTTGCAGTTCCAACAGCTGAGACAGCTTGGCCATCGCCCGTGTTTTATTGCGCGCCGTGACAAGACGCACCATTTCAAACACATCCGCTTCGATGCTCTGGGTGCCCATTTGTGCGATCAATTCAGGCGTGATCTCTCCATAATCAGCCACAGCCGCCAGCTTGCTCAGCTCGCTCTCCAGCGCAAACAGGTCTGTCCCACAGCGTTCCACCAGCTCAGACGCAGCGCCCGGGGACAAAACCACTCCCAGCTCCCGGGCTTTTTCCACAGCAAACCGCTTTGCGTCCTGAGGCCCGGGCTTTACAAGTTCTGCCGTCAGCCCGGCCTTCTCCGCTGCGCCGATCAGCTGTTTGGCCTTTTTGGAGAGCTTCGCCTTGTCGTCTTTAAACACTGTGCTCATCACAAGCACTGCGTTTTCCAGACTTTGCATCAAGTCGCAAAGCGCCCCCACATCCGCCTCGTTCATCGCGGACGGCTCCAGCATCGGCAGTTCAACGATGCGTTTTGTACCGAAAAATGATATGGTGCCCGCAGCAGCCACGGCTTCCTCAATAGACGGAGCAGGGCCTTCAACACGCGTTACCTCCGCATCGTCCTCCTGCTTTGCCAGCAGGGCCAGCGTTTTTGCGGCGTAGCTCCGCACAAGATATTCCTCAGTGGAATAGTAATAATAAACGCCGTGCCGCAGCGGCTGTTCCAGCGCTTTTTTAAGATTCTGCTCGTTTAAAACCATTTGTTCCCCTCTTTGATCGTTACAGACGCTCCCGCGCGCAGACAGATATCCGCAGGGCCGTGGAACTGTGCCCGGGGCGCATCCTCAAGCCATCGATACCCTGTCCGGGGCAGGATCAGATGCGTGCACGCCAGCCCATCCGGCCGTCCTGTGCCCGCAACATAAATGTCAAAAGGCGGATAAGAAGAAAACTCCACACTGCCGCTGGCGATCCCCACGCGGTATCCGCACACCTCAACACAGGCAAAATTCCCCTTCGCCTGATGCTTTACATAAATGATTATATCATGGAACGGTGCGAGAATGGTACTGTTTATGATGCTGTTCTGTGCACTCAAAGCATCCTGCGCATGCAGTTTTTGTGCCAGTGCAGCCGTATCACCCTCCATGCGCAGATCCACCAGCAGATCCACCTGCGTACGGTTGTATTGTTCCAACACCTCCCGCACATCGTCCGCATTTGCTTCCGGGCCACGGAACAGGACCGCAGTTTTAAGCCCCTGCATTACCACCAGAGGCGGATTGGCCGCACTGCCTGCAAGCTCCATGCGCACAACGCCGCTATCCGCCGCCGCGTATGCCAAGCCTGACAGCATTACAAACGCCAGACAAGCGGGCACCGCCCGCCGTACAGGGACATGCAGACGCCAGGCTGCCCAGCCAAGCGCACAAAGCAAAAGAGTCGCGCACATGGCAAAGGCCCCGCTCACATGCAGAAACGCATACGGCACGGACGCCGTCCATTCCGCTACGGCCAGCATCCAGCGCAAAAGCAGCGCGCAGCCCAGACCCGTCAGCTTTGCCAGAAAACCGAGCCAGGGCACGCCCGAACACAGCGCCGCTGCAAAACCGAGGCCCACGACAGCCGGCATAACAGGCACTGCAAGCAGATTGCTTATAACGGAAAGCAAAGAAACTCCTCCGCCGATGGCAATGAGCACGGGAAGCGTGGTCAGAGACGTCGCGGCCGGCACCGCGGCAGTCCACAGCAGCTTCCAGCCCAGCCGTGCTGCGTTTTTTCCCTGCGCCGCGCTGCCGGCGCGCCAGCGCCTGTGCGCCGCCGTCACCCAAAGCACCCCCAACGTGGCCGAGAACGAAAGGAGCAGGCTTACATCCACGGCAGCATATGGGTTCTGCAGGCACAAAAGCAGTGCCGCCAGGCCCAGCGAAGTGAGCGCGTCGCTTTTCCTGTTAAATAGAGCGCCCCCGTAGAGCAGCAGCATTGCCGTACCCGCGCGCACAACAGAGGGTGTAAAACCCGTGAGGCACATAAAAGCCAGAGAGGAAAACATGGCGCAGGCGCAGGCCAGCCTGCGCCGCCCCATACGCCGCACCGCCGCATAAACGAGCCCGCCCACTGCGGACAGATGCAGACCGGACACCACCAGCACATGGGACAGCCCTGCGCCCCGGAACGCGTCCTTCACCTCATCCGTCAAAAGCGCACGGTCGCCTGCCGTCATTGCCGCGGCTGCTCCCGCATAAGGCTGTGCCAGAACTTTGCGCAGCGCCATGCTCAACGCCGCCTGCACCCGTTTCGCCCGAGCCCAAAGCGCACCGCTCTCCCCCTGTGGCAAAAAGCCGTCCAGATATTCTCCCGCCAGAAAAATGCCGTCTGCGTAATTGCCGTATGTATATTCGTTTTCTTCCAGTTCCGCGAACTCCACGCGCGCAGAAAAGCATTCGCCCGGCAAAGCCTGCGGCAGAGAAAGAAAATACACCCGAAAAGGGCGCACAGCCATGCCGTTCACTTCGTCCACAAGAACACCGGCCCGAACGGTATCTTCAAGAAAGCCCGGCGACGTTTCCACAACCGCTGCGTGGATCTCCGCCTGTGTTCCGGCGCGCGCCTGAATGGGAGCCATCATCCATGTAAACGCCGCCATGCGCAGCAGCAGCGCCGCGCCCGTAACGGTGCATGCCAGCACGGCGTGAGTGCGGAACCGTCCGCCCAATTTCCAGGCTGGAAAAACGGCCGCAAGAAAAACGGCCGCCAGCGGCCCAAAAGCCGCTGGCGGCAGAAAGGCTGCAAGCAGTTGTATTACAAGATATAGAAACCCGGCGCAGGCAAGCGGCCTTTTCATACGGGACTATTTGAAAAACAGGGGCAGCGGCTCCAGATAAATGATATCCTTACGGTCTGCCGCGTCGCCTTCCGCCAGCACAGCCGCGCGCGCCACAACCGTGCCCTTGCTCTTGTTTACAAGCGTTTCCAGTGCATGCAGGCTGCCGCCGGTGCTGATCACATCATCCACGATGAGGATGCGTTTTCCATCCATGGAATCCAGATCCTTACGGTCGATGACGAGCTTCTGCACGGCCTCGGTCGTAATGGAAACATCCTCCACCACAACAGGCTCCTCCATGTAAAGTTTTGGGCCTTTCCGGGCCGGGATATAACGTTTGCCGCTCTGGCGGCTCATCTCGTAGGCCAGCGGGATACCTTTCGCTTCGGCCGTAACGATAATATCAAACTCCGGCACTTTTTTCAGCAGCGCTTCGGCGCAGGCCACAGTAAGCTCCACATCACTGAACATCACAAACGCGGCAATGTCCAGCTTTTCATTCACCGGGCACAGCGGCAGCTCCCGCGTAACGCCGGCAACATTCAGCGTATAAGTTTTACGCATAATTCATTCTCCTTTTTTATGATCGGCGCGCGTCACTCAACCCGGCGGCCATGCCAGGCTGCGCTTTGCCAACACATGAAAATGCAGATGCGGCACGCTCTGTCCGCCGTCCCTGCCACAGTTCGTCACAACGCGGTATCCGTTTCCAAGCTCCAGGTCTTCGGCCAGCCGGGCAATCACCTCAAAGATATGCGCTACCACAGCGCTGTTCTCCGGCGTAATGCCGCCAGGCGAAGCGATGTGTGTTTTGGGGATCACGAGAAAATGCACCGGTGCCTGCGGATCGATATCATGAAACGCAAGCACGGTGTCATCTTCATACACCTTGCTGACAGGGATATCCCCCGCCGCCATCTTGCAAAATAAGCAGTCCTGCATGAACGCTCCCTCCTTCTGTGTTCTGTTTTCCCAAAGAACGCCGCGCCCCAGAATGGGGCGCGCGTCTTTTTTCTTTTAACGAACGGCCCGTTCAGACCAGGGCAGCCTTGACGATGCCCGGCACCGCGTTCAGCGCGTCGTCGATGCGGGAGGTGTCCTTGATGCCCGCCATCGCGAAATCGGGCTTGCCGCCTCCGTTGCCGCCGGCCACAGCCGCGATTTCCTTCACCAGCTTGCCCGCCGCAAGGCCGCGCGCCTGCGCCTCCTTGCCGACAGCCACAGCCAACGTTGTCTTGCCCTCGGCTTCGCCGATCACCGCAGTAACAGACGCGGGCGCTTTGTCCCGTGCATTGTCGCACAGCTTGCGCAGCGCATCTGTCGCAGTCCCCGTCAGATACATCGTGAAGATCTTTATGCCGTCCACGTCCTTGGCATCCTCAAACAAACCGCTGGCCTTCATGGCCGTCTGCCTCTGCTTAAGGTCGTCCAGTTCCTTCTGCACGGATCTCAGTTCTGCGGTGAGCGCAGCCGCGCGGGCGGGCAGGTCGTGGATATTGCTTACCTTCAGCGCGCCCGCCGTCTGGTTGAGCATATCGGATTTTTCATCCAGCAGGCGCAGCACGCCGTAGCCTGTTGTGCCTTCGATGCGCCGGATACCCGCCGCCACGCTGGATTCGGACAAAATCTTGAAGCAGCCCAGTTCGGCCGTATTGGAAACGTGCGTACCGCCGCAGAATTCCGTAGAAAAGCCCTCCACATCCACAACGCGCACGATATCGCCGTATTTTTCTCCGAACAGCGCCATAGCGCCCAGCTCCTTGGCCTCCTTGAGGGGCATCACCTTGATGTGTACGGGCAGCGCCTCGAAGATTTTGGCGTTGACGATCCGCTCCACCTCAGCCAGTTCCTGGGGCGTTACAGCGTTGAAGTGCGTGAAATCGAAGCGCACACGCTCGTCGTCCTCATACGAGCCGGCCTGATGCACATGAGCGCCCAGCACTTCTCGCAGAGCTTTTTGCAGCAGATGCGCACCTGTATGGTTGCGCATGATCGCATGGCGGCGGTCGCGCTCCACAGAAGCGATGACCTTATCGCCTGCCTGCACCACGCCGTCCAGCAGCGTACAGGTATGCACATAATAACCCTTCGGCGTCTTTTTACAGGCCGTCACCGCCAGATGCGCGCCGCCCGCCGTTGCAATCACGCCGGTATCGGCTACCTGACCGCCGCTCTCGGCATAGAAAGGCGTGCGGTCCAGCACCACCAGAACGCCCTCCTTCGCACCGTCGTCCGTGGACACGGCATCCGTCAGCTCATCGCCGTCGGACAGCGCCACGATTTTGGCCTCAGCCTCCAGCGTGCCGTAACCCAGAAATTCTGTGGCCGAAGCGTCCAGCGCGCCGAACAGATCCGCCGTCCAACCGGAAATGTCACGGCTCAGACGGTCCTTGCGTGCCTTTTCCCGCTGCTTTTGCATCTCGGTACGGAAGCTGTCCTCATCCACCTCAATGCCGTTCTCAGCAGCGATCTCCTTGGTAAGATCCAGCGGAAAGCCGAACGTATCGTTCAGCTTGAACGCGTCAATGCCCGCCAGCACGCGGCGCTTGCCCTCGGCAGCGGCCTTTTCGATGTTGTCGATGAGATTCGACAGGATATTCAGGCCCTGGTCGATGGTGCGGGAGAAGCGCTCCTCCTCTGCGGATATAGTCTTTTTGATATAATCAGCATGCTCCACCAGCTCGGGGTAGGCTCCGCCGTTTTCGCGGATGACGGTATCGCACAGCTCGGCCAGGAACGGGCGCGTAACCCCCAGCATACGGCCATGGCGTGCGGCCCGGCGCAGCAAGCGGCGCAGTACGTAGCCACGGCCCTCGTTGGAGGGCAGGATACCGTCGCTCACCATAAACACGGTGGAACGGATGTGATCGGTGATGACACGGATGGAAACGTCCGTCGCATGGTCGCGGCCGTAGGTCTTACCCGTAATGCGCTCCACATGGTTCAGGATATTGTGAACGGTATCCACCTCGAACAGGTTTCCCACGCCCTGCATCACGCAGGCCAGGCGCTCCAGGCCCATGCCCGTATCAATGTTGGGGCGCTCCAGGCGTGTATATGTGCCCTTGCCGTCTGAATCAAACTGGCTGAACACCAGATTCCAGACCTCCATATAACGGTCGCAGTCACATCCCACCTTGCAATCCGGCTTGCCGCAGCCGTGCTCGGGGCCGCGGTCAAAATAGATCTCGCTGCAGGGGCCGCAGGGGCCGGAGCCGTGCTCCCAGAAATTGTCCTCCTTGCCGAAGCGCACCATGTGGGACGGGTCGATCCCCACTTCCTTTGTCCAAATATCGTAGGCCTCGTCGTCGTCCTCATACACCGAGACGTACAGAAGCTCGGCGGGAATCTCCAGCACCTTCGTCAGGAATTCCCACGCCCATGCGGTAGCCTCGCGCTTGAAATAATCCTGAAAGCTGAAGTTGCCCAGCATTTCAAAGAACGTGCCGTGACGCGCCGTGATGCCCACGCGCTCAATGTCCGGCGTGCGGATGCATTTCTGGCAGGTGGTGACACGGTGGCGCGGCGGCTCCTCCTGGCCGAGGAACCATTTTTTCATCGGCGCCATGCCGGAGTTGATCAACAAAAGGCTGTTATCGTTGTTGGGCACCAGGGGAAAGCTGTCCAAACGAAGGTGTCCTTTGCTTTCAAAGAAAGAAAGGTATTTTTCGCGCAGCTCGTTCAGGCCGGTCCATTCCATCGGGTTCATTCTCCTCACAAAATAAATGTCATTTTTGTTCTGCCGTGTAAAAAAATATAGCCCTCGCCCCTGTGTCAGGGACGAAGGCCTGTCAGCATCCGTGGTACCACCCAAATTGCGTACCAAAAGGCACGCCGCTTTCCCCGCGTTAACGCCGCAGCTACGTCCCGCTCATCACGGGAGGCTATCCGGGTGGCGGTGGGGTCCGAAGCGGGAACGTCTCAGCCCTGCGTTCCCTTTCTGTAAGCCGTGCGGAACCCCATTGGCCCAGTCTCTGCCGTAATACCTGTTTTTACACGTTTACCATATTATTATAAATCAAATCCAGGCAATGTCAAGCCCCGGACGGCTTACTCCTGCGCAAGAAAAAAGCTCAGGGCATCCGTTACTTTGGCGAACACCTGCGCAGCGTCGTCGCTGTCGTGTGTGCCGCTGTCCAGCAGAACGGCGATGGTATATCGAGGTTCTTCCGCAGGGTAAAAACCCACGAACCACGCGTCCATAATTTCTTCTCCGTCCTCCTGATAGCGGCCCGTCTGCGCTGTCCCCGTCTTGCCCCCCGCACCGCCGGCCCGGGGCGCGGCTTTTCGCCCCAGCCCTTCCTCAACAACGCCCACAAGCATCTGCCGAATCACCTCCGCCACATCTTTGTCCATCACCTGCCGCTGGACGGGGCGGTACAGGCTTTCCGTTACCGACTGCGTGTATTCATCCACAATTCCCTCCACAAACACAGGTTCCACATACCGCCCTCCGTTTGCAAACAGGTTCATCATCGCGGCAACCTGTACGGGCGTGGCGGTCAGCGCTCCCTGGCCGAAGCTGATAGATGCGAGCTGGCCCAGATCTTCCAGCTGCGCCGCGTCCGGCAGGTTCCCGGAGGCTGCCCGCAGACCGCCCGCAACCTGCTGGCTTTGCCCAAATCCCGCACTTTTTGTAATGTCGTACACCGTCTGCGCGCCCAGGCGCAGCCCAAGCTGCACAAAGTAGCAGTTACAGCTTTGCTCCAGCGCGGTTTTCATGTCTACCGTCCCGTGGCCCCGCCCATAGGCGCAGCGGTAAACATGGCCGCCCACCTCGATGGATCCCGTGCATTCATACGTCTCCTGCGCGCTGATTCCCTGCTCCAGCGCCGCCGCGGCCAGCAGCGGCTTGAACACCGAACCCACATTATATGCACTGAGGGCGCGGTTGACCAGTGAAGTATCCTGGCGCGCGATGCTTGCGGCCACATTTTCCGGGTCGTACAGCGGCAGGCTCACGCTGGCGCGCACGCGCCCGGTGGGCGCGTCCAGTACAACGATGCATCCCTTATCCACCATTTCAATGCCTACGGCTTCGCAGGCGCGCTGGATGCTTGAATCCAGCGTGAGCATCACACCCGCCCCCGTGCCGGGAGATTCCACCAGGTACGGCGCATCTGATTCTATAAATCCCCCGCGCGCATTCATTGCGCAGCGCACCTCCGTCAAAGTGGAGCCTCCTGTCAAAAGATCATCAAAAGCATATTCCACACCTGAAACACCGTGGCCGGACGCTCCGAGATATCCAATGAGGTGCTGGGCGATGGGCATAGGCTGGTACCGCACAGGCTTTTCAAACGTATACTGCGCACGCGCTGCAGCCGCCCCTGTGACAGGCATCAGGAACGGAGAGCCCCGCTGGATGCTTGCATAAAACTGCGTGCGCAGTTCCGCCGGGATGGCCTCAAACAAAGTATGATAGCTCGTCCTCCCCGGCTCAATCAACGCATAGCGCTCCGAGACCGTCCCTGTAAGCGGCAAAAAACCGCAGTCGTAAATATTGCCGCGCCCTTCACTCAGCACGACGCTGGTACTGCTCTGCTGTACGGCGGCAGCCGCATATGCCGGATTTGTAGACACGGCTGCAAGAGCACAAACCACTACGGCGAATGCAAGCAGACACGCGCCCGCCATTGCAATGAGCCTTTTTTCCAACATATCCCCTCCTTTTCCACACAAAAATAGTGTGCGCGCTATATGCCCCGGCTAAACGCCAAACCAGTATGCGGCGAGATTTTCCTCGTTTCCGGGCATGCAAAAAGCCCCGCCTTCCGGCGGGGCTCTGTCCAGCAGGGATAATGTTTCTCAGGTTGGGGCTCACTCCGCATCGAATACGATCGCCTGAATGGCGTTTACGATATCCTGCGTAGTAAAGCGCGCCACGCCAATAGCGTCCAGCATACGGTCCGTCTCCGACTTCGTCGCATCAATGTAGCGGAATTCGGCGCGCTGGATCGCATTTTCCAGAACCGATTTTTCCTCAGGCGTATTGCCGGGATCGTTCCATTCTTTTGTGAGGAGCTGCAACGTAGCGGAAATCGCCTGCTGCTTTGTAAAAACGGCGTTGGCCGCCTCTGTCTGGAATTCAGAAACACTGTTGAGTGTACGCATCGTGATCGTTCCTCCGTCCTTTATTTTCCTGGGGCTGTTTTGATTCTACACCCGTCGCACATAAAACGCAAGCGCCGTTTTCCGGAAGAAGCGGTTGCATACGCTAAACGATCGGGTCCAGCTCCTGCGCTTTCATACGCAGCTCGATTTTCGCGCTCAGACGCACTTCCTTAAAAGCATCCTTGATGCGGTTCTCCACCACAACGCTGTCGGCAGGCGAAGTGACCGTCAACATAAGGATGTACTGGTTGCGGCTGTAACGGCTGAATACATCGCCCTTGCGCAGAGACTCCCGAATGACTTCCTTGCCGCGCGCCATCGCGTCCACGATCTCCTGTTTTGCCACAGTTTGGCCGTTTTTTCCTTCAAACGTCACAAGGATGAGCAGCACATGACTGTTGGAACGTGCCGCGCTTCGTGCGACCATCTGGTACACGGATTTGAACATCTCATACTCGCAGTAGTATGCGCCGTGGATGGGCCGGGCGTCCCGCGTAATCTCGCCCAAATCCTGCTGAATTTGGCGCAGATTTTCCTTCATCTGGTTCGCTCCCTGGGAAGCCCAGAGATATATGTCCCGCAGTTCGGGCGAAAGACGTTCGCCCAGCTCGTCGTAAAACAGGTTGGAGATCACCGGATAATAGCTCAGCACAGCCTGCTTCATATCCAACCTGCGCATGGTATTGAAGATGTAGCGGTAAAGTTCCTCGTGCAGCGGCTCCAGCAGCGCCGCACGGTTGCAGATATCCAGCGTCTCCTCCAGATCCTCCCTGCCTCCGCGTTCGCAGAGCGTGGCAGCCAGATTTTTAACGGTACGCAGATAGGTCTGCCGCAGATAACTGCTGTATTGGATGACCCACTGCTGCATGCTCAGGCTGGGCAGAAGATCGCCGGTATACAGCTTCAGCGCTCGCCGCGCATGCGGGATACGCTCCTCCGCCGGCGTGCCCGGTTGATCCGCAAGACGCGCCTCCTGCTCGAATTCCCACACATCGGTGGTGACGGAGATTTCCGGGTTCCAAATGTAACGCCCGCTCTCTGTGATGATAAAGCGTTTTTCCTTATCCGCTTTCTGCAAAAACTTGCGAAGCGAATACGCCGCGTTTTTCAACGCGCCGGCCGGGTTTTCGATTTCATCGCTCTCCCACAGGCCGTCCATCAACTGCTCATTCGTCAGCTTTTTATCGCCGCGCAGCAAAAGCAGCGCCAAAAGCTCCAAAGGCTTGTTGAGCCGCGCGCTGTGCTCCAGGATCGGCGTACCGTTCCACAGGATCGTCATACCGCTGAACAGGGATATTTCCATTTTACTTTGCTCAGGCACTTTCCTCTCCCCCTTCCGAATCAATTTGGATTCAGCTCATTGCTGAAAGGCGTTTTTCCATCGCCTCATAATGCATGCAGTGTGTGAGGGCTGTCTCTTTACTGACGCGCTTTTCCGTCACCAGGCGCAGCAGGCTTGTGTCCATGGTACACATACCCTGTGCCGCACCCGCTTGAATAGCGGAATCAATCTGGTGCGTCTTTGCCTCACGGATCAGGTTTTTGATGGCCGGGTTCGTATACATGATCTCAAACGCCGGGGTCTGCTTGCCGTCCAGCGTGGGAACAAGCTGCTGGCTGATGACCGCCTGAAGCACCATGGAGAGCTGCATGCGCACCTGCGCCTGCTGCCCGGCCGGGAACACATCGATGATGCGGTCCACCGTGTTGGCAGCGCCTGTGGTGTGCAGCGTGCTGAACAGCAGCTGCCCCGTCTCCGCGGCGGTCATGGCCACCTCGATGGTCTCATAGTCCCGCATTTCGCCTAGCAGGATGACGTCCGGGCTCTCCCGCAAAGCACTGCGAAGGGCGCTGACATAGCTCGGAGAATCGGTTGAGATCTCTCGCTGCGTCACGATACATCTGTCATGCCGATGGATGTATTCAATGGGGTCTTCCATTGTGATGATGTGCCCTTCTCTTGTCTGGTTGATGGTGTTGATGAGGCAGGCCAGCGTTGTGGATTTGCCGCTGCCCGCCGAGCCCGTCACCAGGACAAGTCCTTTCATCAGCCTGGCCGAGGCAAGCACCTCAGGCGGAATGTTCAGCTTTTCCGGCTCCGGCAAGCCAAAACGTATCACACGAATGACCGCCGCAAGGCTGCCGCGCTGATGCAGAACATTCGCCCGGAAACGTCCGAGATCCGGAATCGAAAAGGAAAAATCGTCGTCCATATCCTCCCGTTCGATTCGGCTGCGGCTGCGTCCGCACAGCGTGTAAATATCCGAGATGACCGCGGCGGTATCCGCAGGCATCAGCCGCGCTTCCATCCGCCTCTGGCGGCCGTCCACCTTATAGGTAAGCGGCAGGCCGGCGATAATAAAAATATCAGACGCACCCATTTCAACGGCCTGTCTGAGCGTTTCCCTGACGTCCATGCGTCTCCTCCTATCCTTCCCGCAGTGTACCGAACAGCGCAGGAGCCTCGGCCTCGCCCGCCCATTCGGCGCTCTGCTGCCATTGTATCACTCTGTGTCCGCCGTCCGCTGTCAACTCCGCAAAAACAGAAAGCGAACGCCCGTCCGCGCCCTCCAGTACGGCGCTCACACCGGGGCCTTCCCGGGCAGTGCCATGCGGCAGCAGCGCATCCAGCTCCGCCGTACCCCCGGCCTGCGCCAGCGCTGCGTCCAACTCTGCCAGCCATTGTTGTCCCGCGCATTCCAGCGCATAAACGCTTTGGGCCTGACGCGCCTGCTTCTGCGCGAGTGCAAGGTCGGCCCGGGCGGTGGAAAAGCTCAGCACAGAGAGCGTTGCCAGACACAGGATGATCACCGTCAGCAGCAGCGACAGCCATCCCAGACGCACCGGCCTGCTTTCCATCTCGTCTCCCCCTTGCCCGCGGCGTTATCCGCCGATGTATTTCTGCGTATCCAGCTCATACAAAACCGTATCGCCGTCCGCCGCAGTTACAACAAAATGCGCCGTGCGCATCTCACCCGCCTGCCGCGGCGTTTCGTCCAGCACTGCTTCCAGGACATAGGCCCCCTGTGTTTCGTCCTCTGTCCAACCGCCCTGGACGTCGTATGCGGCGCGCAGTGTGCCGCGCGCCGTTTTCTCAGCACCCAACAGGACTGCGAAATCTTCCTGTGAGCCGCTTGCCGCAAACAACTCCGCCGCATTTTGGGCGATGCTTACAGCTGTGGAGAGCTCCCTGGCCTCCCGTGAGGTACGCTTTGCAGCGCCCAGTATCTGCACCAGCACGGTCAGACTGGCAAGCAGAAAGAGTACCAAAAGCAGCGTTTCCACATAAAAAGCTGCGCCGCCCCGAGATCTACGCATCCGGGCCAGCCCCCCTTCCGCTGCGCAGCGCGATATCCGCGCTTCCGTATTCGGTTGACACTACCAGCAGACCCGGTCGAACCTGCTCGACGGAAAAGGATTTTGCATCCACGATGCGTTCGGCGTCCTGCGGGTCCAGCGCAGCATCTGCCGTCCCATATTCCTCCCGCAGCGCGCCTTCATATAAATAAATACGGGTTTCGTAAGTTTCGCCGTCTGCGTTCTCCCGCAGAAGCAGCGCCGCGCCCTCAGGGCCTTCCCCAACGGAAACAGCTCCCGCCGCGTCCGCCGCATGCACCCGCGCGGCAAGATATGACAGCGCCGCGCGCGCCTCTCTGTTCCGCGTCTGGCTGTCCACGACCGCACTGTAAAGCCCGGTCCCCGTCATCACAAGGAACAGCAGCGACAGCACGATGATGGCAAACAGAAGCAGCGGATACAGATGCATCCAAAACGCTCCGTTTTTTTTCACTCCGCCGCCTCCCTTCATTTTGTCTTATCCCGCGCCTAAGACTGTCATGCCGTCTGCTTTTCCAGCACGGCGACGGCCGGCAGCTGGTTCGATGCATACGCCTCATAGCTGACGATAAACCGGCTGTGGTTGACCTGCACGCCATAGTTTTCTTCCAGATAGGAAAGGCTCTGCGGGTATGCACCCTCAAGAGCGTAGCACTGCACCGCCGCATCCAGCACCGCCGTGCGGAGGCTCTGCGCCGCCTGTTCCCTCATTGCCGCCTGTGCGCCGTTCCAAACAGCCCATACACCCAGCAACAGCAGCAGTGTACATACTGCCGCTATGGCTGCGCCCAGCCGTTTTGCGCCGCGCCGCGGCCGTTTTTCCTGATACATCCCCGCGCCCCCTTATCCGATGGAAGTGAGAATGCCGATCAACGGCAGCATCACGGCCAGAAGAGTAATCCCCACCGAAACGGTGAGAAATCCTGCAAGCACAGGTTCCACGCTGTCGATGATGCGCCCCATCCGCATGTTTGCATCCTCACTGAACACCTGCGCAAGGCGCGCCAGCACCTGGTCCAGATTGCCGCTGCGTGCTCCGCTCATCAGCATGCGCGCGTACAGCGGTTCGAACACACGGTTATCGTAAATGGCCTGCGCCAGGCTGCGCCCCTCAAGCATCTGCCGGCGGCAGCTTTCCAGCTGCGCGCGCAGCGCGCGGTGCCGCACCATGTCCGACGCGCGTTCCATTGCTGTGTCGGTGTCCATCCCGCTGGCCGTAAACGTGGCCAGCGCCGTAGTAAATTGCGCCTCCGCCAGCCGCCGGGCAGCAGCAGAAGTAAAGGGCAGTTTTTCAAACAACGTGCGGAACAGGCCGTTCCCATGCTGCGTGCGCGCCGCAGCCGCACCGGTAAGCAAAAGCGCCGTCAGCACGATGACCAGGCACAGAGATGCCCAGCCGATGATATTTGCAGCCGTGATGTACGCATAAGAAGAAGCCGCTACGCTTCCCGCCAGCCCCGTATAAACATCGGTGAATACCGGAAGCACACGCGCGACCAGAACGGCCAGCACTCCGGCCATCAAGAACAGCAAAACTGCCGGATAGATCACAGCACTTTTCAGCCTTTTTTCCAGCTTATCCTGTGTTTCGTAATATACCGCGAGGCTTTTCAGCACGCTCTCGGTGCGTCCCGCCGCCTCGCCCGCCGCGACAAGCTGCGCCGCATACGCGGGAAAATATCCGCATTGCTCCACCGCCTCGGCCAAAGGCTCCCCCATTTGGACACGCTCAAGCACGGCGGAAGCCGCATCGTACAGCGGGCCGTCCCCGCTGTCTCCGCGCATCAGGGAGAGCGCGTCGTCTACCTGAATGCCCGCTGCCAGCATCATCGCCATATCTTCGCAAAAGGCGCTCACCGCCAGCGAGCGAAGTATTTTTGCCGCCATGACCTTTCCTCCTCAATAGACCTCTTTATCCGCATAGCCCTTACCGTCGCCCACAAGCGCGCTCTGGCCGGCAGCCGCAAACGTCAGGTCGATGCGCTGCCATTCATGCCTGGGCGCCCTGATCTCCACGGTGATCCAGCCGCTCTCTTCCAGCCAAATCATGTTCCACGCATGGTACAGCTCGCTTCCGCCGCTGGAAACATATCCTGTGATAAGCTTTGTCGGGATACCCTGGCTGCGCAGCATTGCCGCGGCAAGCGCAGCATAATCGTAGCAGATGCCCTTCTTTGTGGAGAGCGTCTCATCCGGGTCCGGCAGATATCCGGTAACGTTGTTGTCTACGATGTTTTGGGCTTTGTCGTAATCATAGTCCACATTGCTTTGGATATATTCGTACACACTGCTCACCACCGCCGCCGCATCCGCTGCCTGTGCGCTTATGTCCGACGCCAGCAAGACACATGCGGAGTCCACACTGTAAGCTACCCGCTGACTGGGCCGCAGGAACGGCTCGAATTCACTGTCCAGCACAACGTACGCCTGTGCGGAAAACAATTCCATGTACTTGTTCTCTGTGGTATTCTGCATCACGCGGACATTGTATTGCCCGTTGCCGCTTTGCAGCGGATAAACGACCGGCGTTCCGTCTCCGGGCAAATCGTAATTGTATTTTACGTCTCCATACACGACCTGGCATTTCAGGCGTTTGTCGCTTTGCGCCCGCACGGCGACATACCCCTGCGACACCGCCGAAAGGTCTATTTCCGCCCCGCTGCCGCTTACAGCGGCGTCCGGGTGAAACTCGGCGTTCCGAAATGCCGGCGGCTCGTAATGTGTGCTGTTCGCCGGCGCCACGGTACGGCTTTCAGCGCCGCTCCCCGCAGGGGCCGCGCTGCATCCTGATATCAGCATGATAAAAGTCAAAAAAGCGGCCATTCCGCCGCGCCATTGTCTTTTCACTGAATACTCCCAAGCCGTGGGCTGCCCGCCCTGTGGTATGCCGCATGACGGAAACGCCGCTCTACACATCGCCGCGCGGGGTTCGCGGTATGACAGAAGCCTGCCAAACGCCGCCATGGGGTTATCACTTATTATAGGGGAAATCCTTTCCGCTTTCAAGCCAAAACGTCTTTCCTGTTCAAAATTGTCAATCTTCCGGTATGCTTCCGGTAAACTTTTTGACGCCGCATTACCCCGCTCCGCCTTTTTGCGCGCTGCCAAACATTTTAAAAAGTCCCGCGCCCGCAAAACGGACGCAGGACAGACTGTTTTCAATTCAGTCGGCAATATATCTCTCAGCAATCTCTTTAAATTCCGCCTCATGCGCCGGATACCACTGCGCAAAAGTTCCGTCGGACGCGCGCACCGCACGCCCCAGCTCCGCAAGAAAAGCCGGGATATCCTGTTCCAACATCATCCCCAGCTCCTGGCCGAACTGTTCCGCCCCCTGCGCATCGCATCCGCCTGCATACAGCATATAGGCAGGCATCGGCTTTTTATCCACCAGCTTCACGCCGCCGCGAAAACCCAGCGTGCCGATTTGGTGTGTACCGCAGCTGGAAGGGCAGCCGGAGATATGGATGCGCGGCAATATGCCGTCGGAAAATCCTTCCCTGCGCATTGCCTCCACCAGCATCTTCAATGTTGACTGTGAATCCCGCACACCCTGCTGGCAGGTCGCTGCACCCACGCATGCCACAGAAGATTCGAACAAATCCCGCGCACCGTCTTCCGTAACGGCAAGTACTGCCTGCGCCTCTTCCGCCGTCAGATTGATACAATACATCGTTTCATCCGGGCCAACCCGCCATTCCGCGTCCGGAGCATTGCACATGGATTCATAAAGCTCGGCAGGTTTTTTACCAGACAGCATCCCGCCGATGGGATGGTATGCCACAGCGTAAAGCCCCGGCTGTTTCTGCGGGATGGCGCGCGGATGCGAGAGAGACGCACCGCCTGTTTTGGGTGCCGTCGAGTCCGGCAGCACCAGGGCCATATCCTTCTCCTTCGCCAAAGCCAGATTCTCACGAAAAACAGTTTTCAGGCCATCTTCGCCTAATGTTTCCTGCAAATAACGCGTACGCGCGCGGGCACGATTCTCGTAATTTCCGTGCTCCTGGAAAGTCTTTACCATAGCGCATACGTCGTACAGAACATTCCGGGGCGCAACGCCTGTGTCCACCAGTACACCCATTTTGGGATTTGCGCCAAGCCCGCCGGCGCAATAGACATCAAAAGTTCCGTCCGCGCAGGCTACAAAGCCCAGATCCCGGAATGTCGCATGTGTTTCATTCGCCGGTCCATTGGAGAACCCTACCTTGAGCTTACGCGGCAGCCGGATTTCCCGCACTTGCGCCAGTAGATAATCATTGACTGCCTGAGCCGTGGGCATCACATCAAAATACTCTCCCTGCTCCACACCCGTAAGCGGGCTCACCATGACATTGCGCGGGAAGTCGCCGCCGCCGCCGCGCGTTATAATGTCGTAATCAAGCGCCCGCTTCATGATCTCCACCACACTCTGCGGCGGGAGGTCGTGCATCTGGATGGTCTGGCATGTGGTGAGCTTCATACGCGGTACGTTGTATTTTTCGGCACATTCGGCTATAAACCCAAGCCGTTCCTTCGTCAGCCGCCCGCCGGGCAGGCGCAGACGAAGCATGCTGTATCCGTTCTCCCTCTGCGCATAACTGCCAAAACCGCCCGAAAAGCCTTTGTAAGCCTTGCGGTCAATCTCTCCGTTTGTAAATTCATATATTTTCTCTTCAAAAGCATCAATGTCCTGCCTGAGTACGGCAAGTAGTTTTCCGTTCATATGCCCGACCTTCCCTTTTTCTTTTGTTTCGCAGCGGCAAGCTCCGCCATGTTTCTTTTGGGTTCTACATTATTATACAAAACTCACGAGCGGTGTCAACCGTCATGGACACGGGCTCTGTTTTTCGCACAAACCGCCCCGCTTATAGCATGCCCTGTTTTTATATTTTCCCGTCTGCTGCCCGCTGTTTTATTTCTTCACAAAAAAAATTGAAAATTCGGGGTTGACAACGAAGAAATGATTTGATAATATAATAAAGCACTCGAGAGAAGAGTGCGGCGCTGATAGGCGCTGGTGCCGTGGGGGTGTAGCTCACTTGGGAGAGCGCTTGAATGGCATTCAAGAGGTAAGGGGTTCGATCCCCCTCATCTCCACCACATAATCAAAGTCCGAACCTTATAGGTTCGGATTTTTGTTTTTAACATTGCTGCAAGAAAACCGCTTAAACATAGTGTTTAAGCGGTTTTCTTATTGCATAAAAGCAGCAACCCGTCGGGGCGGCTACTTTTGAATCTGCAAAACACAATAATTTATGTTTCACTGTCGTTCCGCGGAAACACAACTGTGAGCAGCATTTTGAACGCATCTTCCGCATGAACGGAATGCGGCTTTCGGGCAGGCATCACCAGTGTTTCCCCTGCGGACAGGCAGTATTCCCGGCCGTCTACCACGAATCTGCCTTTTCCTTCGATGACTGTGACCATCGCGTCGCCTGCAGAATCGTGTGTTCCGATCTCCTCTCCTTTTGCAAAAGCGAACAGCGTGATACTGACGCAGCTGTTCTGCGCCAGTGTTTTACTGACGACCTGCCCTGTGTTCGCCGATATCTCATCCGCAAGCCGCACTATCTCTTCGTGTTCGATATTTTTGATAAAAGCCATAATATTTTCTCCTCCTTTTGCCTCTAAACCGATTTTTCTTTGTTTACAGTTTGCCACAGATATTTTTTCCAATGCGTTGTTTTAACAACAATATCCCAAAAATATTTCAAAACAACTATTGACTTCGAGTCTGCTCCAAGGTGTATGCTCTTTTCAGCGGTTCAAATGGAGGTCTGCGATTGAAAGGAGAAATCTTCATGGATGCAAACCGAATGAAGCGGGAACTCGGCGGCGGCGCGGTTTTTCCCATCGGAGCTGAAAACACTGCCTACGCGCAATATTTTACGGGTGAATGCTATCTGAATATGCTTACAACCTCCGGCGTCGGCATCGGCGTTGTGACTTTTGCCCCCGGTACGATCAACGCCTGGCACATCCACCACAAGGGCGGACAAATCCTGCTTGTAACGGGGGGACGCGGCTGGTATCAGGAGGACGGAAAACCGGCACGGGCACTGGCCGCCGGAGACGTTGTCAATATTCCCCCGGAGGTCAAGCATTGGCATGGCGCCGCCGTGGACTGCTGGTTCCAGCATCTGGCCGTGGAGGTCCCCGCAGAAGGCGCATCCAATGAGTGGCTGGAATTCCTGCCTACAGAAGATTATGCTTCATTATAACACATTTTTTATGGAAAGGAGCGGAAGCTATATGGCGAAAGCAAGGGTATATTTTACGCGGGAGATCACACCACAGGCGATGGACCGTCTCTATGACGCGCTCGGCATCCGGCTGAGCGGAAAGACCGCAGTGAAAATCTCTACCGGAGAGCCGGGCGGACATAACTTTTTGCAGCCCGCGTTGATCGGTCCGCTGACAGAACGTCTGCACGGCACCATCGTTGAGTGCAATACCGCTTACGAAGGCCGGAGGAACACCACACAGGAGCATTGGAAGGCCATTCAGGAGCACGGTTTTTTGGATATCGCACCCTGTGACATCATGGATGAAACCGGCGAGCTGGCACTGCCTGTCACAAACGGTATGCATCTGCAGGAAAATTTTGTCGGAGCGCACCTGCGGAATTACGACTCTATGCTGGTTCTTTCTCACTTTAAGGGCCACATGATGGGAGGCTTCGGCGGCGCATTGAAAAATATTTCCATCGGCATCGCCTCTGCTCACGGCAAAGCACATATTCACGGTGTGGGTGTTCCAGAGGAGCTATGGACGGCCGATCACAACTCTTTTCTGGAGTGCATGGCCGACGCGGCCAAATCCGTTGTAGAATATCTGGGGCGGCGGAACATGGCTTTTATCAATGTTGCCAACCGCCTTTCCGTGGACTGTGACTGCGACGCGCACCCACACGAACCGGAAATGGCCGACATAGGCGTCTTTGCCTCTCTGGACCCCGTAGCGTTGGACCAGGCCTGTGTGGACGCGGTATATGCCTCCCCTGACCCCGGAAAAGCCGCGCTCATCGAACGCATGGAATCCCGCAACGGTATCCACACGGTTGAAACAGCTTGTGCGCTGGGCATAGGCGTCCGGGAATACGAATTGATTTATCTGGATTGAGCTCATGGGCCATTTTCGGATTTCGAAAAAACAAAAGGAGAAAAGTATGATTGAAAAAGTAACGGCAGGACGGGACGCCATGGGCGTTTTTGCACCCAAATTCGCAGAACTGAACGACGATGTGCTGTTCGGGCAGGTCTGGGCGCGAGAGGAACAGCTTTCCGCCCGCGACCGCAGCATCGTCACAGTGACGGCTCTGATGGCCAGCGGAATTCTCGACAGTTCTCTGCAGCATCATATTCAGAACGCAAAAAAGCACGGCGTAACGGCTGTGGAAATGGCCGAGCTTCTCACCCACGCTGCTTTTTACGCAGGCTGGCCCAAGGCCTGGGCCGCACTGCGCATGGCGAAGGAAATCTACGGCACGGCAGACTGAACAGCACGTCCGTGTGCAAAAGCCAGGCATTCCTTATAAGGAATGCCTGGCTTTTTGAATATCCGCCGTCGGAATATTTACTTTTCTCCCGCGTCCGCCTTCGCCTCCCGGTTCATCTTCACGAAAACCGGAATATACATCGCAAGCGTAAAAGCCATGACCGCGCCGCAGACGGCAATGAGTATATCCGCCACTGTCGGTGGGATGCTCACCCACAGAATGAGCGTGACCGTCACCAGATAGAATACAAAGGTACACACCTTGCCGAACCATTTTGCGCCGTCCAATTTTTTGCCGCGCCGCAGCATCACCAGCCCCGCCACAGCCATAAAGCCTTCCTTAAGTACATACAGCACTACAAGCGCAGCGACCCAGCGATACCGTGTCATCAGGCAGAGCACCACAGCGCCCTCTGTCAGCTTGTCCGCCACAGGGTCCAGCAAAATGCCCAACTCCGTAATCTGGTTGAAACGCCGCGCGATTTTACCATCGAACAAGTCTGTGAAGCCGGATATCCCCAGTACCACAGCCGCCCGAAAAAACTCGGGGGGCGTTTCCGCTTTGAAGTACAGATACACAAACAAAGGGATCAGCAGAATGCGGAAATAGCTGAGGATGTTCGGGATAGTGAACATCTCCCGCAAGGTCGGTTTTTTCATGTTGGATGCTCCTTCACAAGAGATTGCTTTCAGTGCACAGGCCGCGGCTGCATATATAAATTACGAGCCTGTGCAATATTTTTCTTCATGGTTTGACGCAGCGCCGGTAAAGCCCTATAATGGGGGTGTATCCCAAAAGATTTGAGGAGGTTTTGTTTCATGTGGACGCGTGATCTTTTAAAAATGAACGCCAAGCAGGTGCTGCGCAACAACTATTGGATGGCGCTGCTCGTCGCCTTCGTGGCTTCCCTGCTCGCGGGGGGCTCTTCCAACATAGGCCCCACACTGACATTTAATTATACCACAGGTTCTGATCATTACAACTATCAATACGGATATGACCGCGCCGTACTGCCCTATTTCGGCGCTGTGGCCGCCGCCGCATTTGGCTTCGTGCTCATTGCAATGGTGGTTGGCGTTCTCTTTTCCGTGTTTGTAAGCAATCCTGTGACAGTCGGCAAGTGCCGCTATTTTATGGAGAGCCGGGTGGGCAACGCTCCGTTCTCGTCGCTGTTCTCCGCGTTCGGCGGCCCAGCTTACCGCAACGTGGTGAAAGTGATGTTTATGAAAAATCTGTTTATTTTCCTGTGGAGCCTGCTGTTTGTGATCCCCGGCATCTATAAGGCATACCAATACCGCATGGTGGATTACCTGATGGCGGAAAATCCTTACATGACCTACCAGCGTGCGCTGGAGCTCAGCCGCCAGATGACAGATGGCGAGAAGTTCAATATTTTCATTCTGGAGCTCTCGTTCTTCGGTTGGCTTTTTCTGGGAGCGCTTGCCTGTGGTATTGGGGTGTTCTTCGTGAATCCTTACATTGAAGCCACGTTTGCCGAACTGTATGCGGCGCTGCGCGCAAAAGCGTTTGCCACCGGTATGACGGACGCTTCCGAGCTGAGTGATTTTATGCGATACTGACAGCACTTCTTCGTCTTTCATATGCTCTGCAAGACAAAAAGGGACGGCCTGCGGGCCGTCCCTTCTTTGCATTTCTGTTCCGTACCGCCGTTTTGCCTTCACCCGTTACAGGCGGCGGCGCATCCAGCACAATGTATCTGAAATGACCTCGTCGCGGCAATATTCGTTGAATATCTCATGATACAGTCCGCCGTATATCTTCATCTGCCTGTCCGTCGAAGACGCGGCCGCAAAAAAATCATAGGTGTCCTGCACGCTCACCAATCCATCCTTTTCGCCGTGCAGCATCAGAACCGGATAGATGAAATCCTTCACTGCGGTTTTGAACCACGCCACACCGTCACAGATGGCATAGCATAGGCCTGTGGTAAATGTTTGAGTATTGTACGGATCCTTGCCGTACCAATCCACGACCTCCGGAACAGAGCATACTCCCGTCCCCAGCTCATTCGGCAGCTTCTGGTGCGGCTCCAGTCCTTTGGGCACGCCGGAAATCAGCCCCGCATTGTCCTGGGTGAGCGCGCCGCTGGTGATGATACCGCGCAGATTTTTGTTCGGGTATTTTGCGCCGTACAGCGCCACGGCAAACCCGCCCATACTGTGCCCCAACAGAAATACCGGCAACGCCGAATTTTCGCTGACAGCCATATCGACCACAACGTTTACGTCGTCCAAAAGCTGATTGAAATCGTCGTAATAAGTGCGTTCACCCTCTGAGCGGCCATGGCCGCGATGGTCGAAGCGGTAGGTGCCGAATCCCATTTCATGCATCTTTTCCGCCAGGTAATCGTAACGTCCCTGATGCTCGCACAGGCCGTGCACGATCACGCACACAGCGCGGCAGTCCATATCCACTTCCTTGTTTACAAACAGCTTCGTCCCATCAAACGACAAAACCATATTTTCCGCCATTTTTCTCTCCTCCGTTTCGTTGGGAACCCTGCTGCTTTCAGCATACGGGATTATGAAAAAATTATCAATGTGGAGAATGAACAAAAAAGAGGTCGTTTTCTTGGCACGGACACTTTTATCATGCTGCACCGGAAGAAAAGCTTCAGGAGGCATAGCAGCCACGCAACATCCCATGGCAACACGGTCCAGCGCCCTTTTCCGCCCCAAATGGCATCCCGCAGTTACAGCATGGCGATCAACCACATCATGCGGCAGGTTGTGTGTACCCAAACCTCCTTATATGTCGCATTGTTTTGCATCGGATAGAACGGTTGATCTTCGTTTTCAAAGGTCTCGAACTCTACTGGTACCGCGCCTACAAGCTGCGGGGACATCGGCGCATAAAGAGGATGATAATCGTGTCCCTCCCCATACATACTGCTGACAGCAAAGGGATTGCAGCCGAGAATCCATTCCATCTGACGAACCGCGACCTGCTTGATTTCTCTGTCGTTTAACGCACGCGCCAGCTCCATAGTAGCAAGGGCTCTGCCCATCAGCGTAGCATGGAACCCGCGGAACTGATAAGCAACGGGAAAAACACGCAGATAAAAGCGGTCGTTCAGCCGGATGCCGTTTCTCACCTGAGCATTGTATTCTTCAAGACTCGGCGCTCCGGCGGCACGGGCTCCTTCATGCGTTATCGTCGAAAAATCCGTATTGTCCAGTTCATATATACCGTTGGGCAGCAACCCGTAAGGGACCATGCGTGAAGTGAGCGCTACATATTCCCGATAAAGTTCCAAAGAGTTTTTCCAGCGGGCTGCGTCCTCATGCTCTGGAGCCAAGCGATACAGCATAGCGAATGCTTTGATCGGCGCATGCTCGTAAGAACGATGATAATAGGTCTGGATTCGCTCATGCGTTTCATTCTCATAGAAATAGCCTCTTAATGGGATAGAAAAACTGGGGTCTACCGCGGATGCCTGACATGCCATCAGAATTCTTGCAAAGGAAACGCCATGGGAAAGGTATTCAGTTTCTCCAAACGCTTCATATAACTCCATAGCTGAGATTGCAGCTTGAGCGTTCATCTGAAGCTGCGTATAGCGCGCCCCTGCCGACTCGTTGTCCTGAGACTGATGCATTGCGGCCAGAGCAAATGAAAAATCCTCTTTGGCACAGCGGGCGCACCAATCTGCGAATCTCGGATCTTCATCCCGGAAAAGGGCGATTGCTTTGGCGCACACGCCCGCAATCATAAAGTTATCGAAAGGGCGGTTGCCGGAATCGGCATTGATATCATCCAAGGTCCCCTGAATGTTGTCGCTCCAAAAGCCGATGACTGTTCCGTTGTGTCGGTATCCATCGCCCCAGCGGGTGCGCATCAGCCAGTTCAATCCCCAGCGGGCTTCTTCTTTGGCACGCTGCGACAGTTCCGGTTGGGCCTCCCTCTCGGCGATTGCCAATTCCAGCATGGCGAAAACCGATTCGGCCGTATTGATGGCCGCCTGCGTCAAATCGCCCGCGTCATGCCACCCCCCACACACCGGGAGCCGCCTCCCGTCCGGATGGACGCTCATAACATCCATGTGGCACTCTGTATGGATTCCGGGTACGTCAAAGCCACAACGTTCTGAAAAGAAAAAGTTCAGTGTTTTCCATGCGGCCGGGATATAGGCGTCCCTTCCGATACGGAAAGGACGGCTCTTCTTTCCATCCACTTCAAGAGTATACCACCCTTCCGCTTTCACCGGGGAAAAATCCATTTGCCGGAGTCCATTCGCCTGAGGGACACAATTGCCTTGGAACGTCACTTCGCCGCTGCTGTTTCGCAGATAAAACACCCCTGAACCGGATTGCGCGTAAGCCTGTTTGACCGCTTCCGGACGGTAGCCGCTGTGGCAATAAGCAATTGCACCCGCACGCAGGTCAAACCCTTTATAATGATCTGCTTCCACCTGCTCCAGACACATATTATCCACATAGACCGTTATGCCCTGCGGCGCAGGCACCGGAGTGCGGTGTGCATGAATCGACAGAGAAATACCTGTGACAAAATCGCGATAGACATAAGGGAACTCCCAAACGACATGCTGCCACTCTCCGTGTGGGATTCCCAATGTATGCGTGCCTTCAAACCGACCCGGGAGCGGCATGATATGCTTTCCCTGATTATGTATAGAAAGCTCCATGAAGTTATTCGCAATCGCCGGTGAATCGACATAGATCCAAAGTGAAATACGGTTAAACCTCTCCAAATTTTCGCCAGGAAGCAGGCGCATCATGGTCGTGACCGAAAATGCGCGGTTGCTGGGATGTCTGCGGCAACCATCCGTAGGCACATCCAGCCTTATGCTGCCTTTGCCGGAAATGGTATGCTTTTTTTCAAAGCTCATAACTCCGGGGCCTTGCAGCCTCACATTATCCGAATCCAGCGGCAGAGCGCGGGAGTCTAATACAGGCTTTGCCAGCCATCGTGCCTCCGCACACTCTTCCAGATCTTTCTCCATTCCCTGCCTGAAGCAGCGGCTGTTCTCCAATTGTCTTTTCATCTGTCCAAGCATTTTTGCTCCTCCTATCACATTCAATAAGGCTTTGCCGTCCACACGGAGCTACACGCCTTATACATTCCTATACGCTTGTTTCCAGGCAAGATCTATGCAAATACCACGAATTCTTACACGAATTCATTTTTCACTGTACATTATATCATTCATCGGTTTTTAATATAGTATGATTTTTCTTCAGCCGTAAGCGGACACGATCCATATTGCAGAACAAAAAGACGGTGCTGCAACCGCCGCACCGTCTTTAAATATTTAAAAATCAAAATTCTGTTGTTTTCAGGCTATCGCTGCCGCATGCCTTACAGGCATTCCAAAAGAGGGATCACATCCGCAAGCGTCGCCGCGCGGGCCGCCCACAGCCCTTCGCTTTCCGGCGGGATGGGAGTGATATCAGGCACAACGACAGCCTTACAGCCCGCAGCCCTTGCCGCCCGCAGTCCGTTGGGGCTGTCCTCCAGCACCAGGCACTCCTCTGCGGGTACGCCCAGTGCCTTTGCTGCCGCCAAAAAGATATCCGGTGCCGGTTTTGCATGTGCCACCTCGTCGCCGCACACCGCAGCTTCAAAAAAGCCGTCTACGCCTGCCATTTTTAAATAGAGCAGCGCCTTTTCCCGCACAGTGGCCGTTGCCAAAGCCGCAGGGATGCCCACAGCCCGCAAATGCTCCAGAAGCTGCCGCAGGCCGGGCTTCACCGGCAGCCCATCCCGCGCGATGGCCTCATCTGCGTACGCCACACGCAGTGCACGCAATGCATCATAGTCCACCTCCGGGCCCAAGCGTTCCAGATACATCGCACGGCTGTCAGCCACACTCATGCCGCGGCCCGCCGCGATCACCTCGTCGGGCAGTTCCAGCCCCAGCACCTGAGCTCCATACTTCCAACCCCGATGGCCGATGCGCTCCGTGTCGAACATCAATCCGTCCATATCAAATAAAACTCCGCGTATCACAGCTTCCCGCCTTTCACATCTTTTGTACCGCTTCCCATATCTCCCGGATCACAGGGATTCCCTTGCATCTGTTTTCCCGGATGTTCCGCAGCGAAAGCTCGCCGGGATAAACTGTCTGTCCGCCTTCCTCAACCGGCTCAGAGGCCTTCACATCTGCCAGAATCGCGTCCACGATGGCGTCCGTCTGCTGTGCCGTATTGAATTTTTGGGGATCGATGGCGATCATGACCTGTGTCAGACCCACTTCATCACCGAATGTTCCGATCTTCTGCACCGAATTGCCTGCCGAGAGTACCGTGGCGATGAGGTCCAGCACGATGGAAAGTCCGCTGCCCTTCCAATATCCCATGGGCAGTACGCGCCCCGTCTTTTCAATCTCAGCCGGGTCGCGCGTCAGCTCCCCTTTTGTATCGTAACCGCCCGGCACGGGCAGCTGCACGTCCCGCAGCCGACAGTCCTCGATCTTTCCGTAAGAAAACTGGGATACCGCGCAGTCCAGCACAACATGCTCGCCGTTGGAGCGAGGCACCGCCAAAACGAACGGGTTGTTTCCGATCCTGCGGTCTTTCCCTCCCCATGCGGGCATATTGGGCATTGTGTTGGACCAGCAGATGCCGATGAAGCCTCTGTCTGCTGCCAGCCAGCCATAAGTACCGCCGCGCAGCCAGTGGTTGTTGTTTCCCAGCGCCACCAGACCGACGCCGTTCTCTTTTGCCAGCACACAGGCGCGTTCCATCGCACGCCGGGCGTTCAGCGGGCCAAAGCCTCTATGGCCGTCCCAGCGTTCCAGCACGCCGGCACGCAGTTCACAGGTCGCGCGGGCGCGGGGATCTATCTCCCCTTTGTCCAAATAACGGACGATGCGAGGGAAACGGTTTAACCCATGTGAATATACGCCCGCAAGGCTGTTTTGAGCAAAAATATCCGCCGCATCCGCCGCGTCCTGCGCCGCAAAGCCCTTTTTCTCAAGCACACGGGCAAATTCCCGCGCCATTTCCTCATAAGCGACTCTCATACGTATCCCCCTTTACCAGCCGGCTCACAATGGGCTGGTACTACTTTGCACATGACGTTTCTGCAGCGGTGCCAAACCGGCCAATCACAAAACAGAGCCCGCGCCCGCCTCGAAAGAGACGCAGTGCGGGCTCTCTTTTACGATTTGGCCGGCAGCCGCCCCGTTTTATTCCTTGCGCTCGGAGCCCCAAAAGAACAGGGCCACCGTGCCGGGGCCGGTATGGCTGCCGATGGTAGTACCCACGTGATTGATTTCCACTTTACCGTTCAGCTTGGGGAACTTCTGTTCCACCAGGTCGGCCACTGCGCGGGCGTCCTCATAACAGGCGGAATTAGAAATATAGCACTTTCCATTGTAATTCGTCCCGCCGTCGGCAAACTGTTCCATCCGGGAAACGATCTCTTTGATAACGGCTTTCTTTCCACGTATCTTGGAACGCGGAATCAAACGGCCCTGGTCATCCATATTCAGCAGCGGACAGATATTGAGCACCGTACCGAACCATCCGGACGCCTTCGAAATACGCCCGCCTTTCACATAGAACGTGAGATCTGTCGAAAAAAACCAGTGGTGCAGACGCAGACGGTTGGCCAGCGCCCATTCATATACAGAATCTACATCTTCACCTTTATCTCTTAAGTCTGCCAGACGGTCCATCAGCAGGCCGTAACCTGACGAAGCGCCCAGAGAATCTACAATATAGATTTTCCGATCCGGGTATTTTTGCAGAAGTTCTTCCCGCGCCACACAGGCGGAATTGTATACGCCCGAGATACCCGAGGAAAGCGTGACATGCAGAATATCTTTTCCCTGTTCCAAAAACGGCGTGAAATAAGCAGTAAATTCCTCTACGTTTACCTGGGACGTCTGCGTCTCGGCTCCGTCTGCCATCGCTTGGTAAAACTGATCGAACGGCATGGACTTGCCCAAGTCGTCGGCGTACTGTTTCCCATTTAGGGAATAGTGAAAACAGATATAATGGATATCTCGTGCCGCAAAGTGCTCTGCCGTAAGATCTGCGGTGGAACAGCAGCTCAAGACAAAATCGTTCATAAAACCCCTCCCTTTCCAGCGCCTCCGCCATGCACCCTCACCGGGTGTGCCTGCGGATACTTTTCTTTATTACTATACCATTATTTCCCACAAAATGCAATTCAAACAAAAAGATGCGATTTTACGAACAAATCCCCTCTTGACAAAACATCTGAAAACCGCTTATAATATATAAGCTGATTTAAATAAACAATTATCCTGCAGATGTAGTTTAGTGGTAGAACTCCAGCCTTCCAAGCTGGTCGTGTGGGTTCGATTCCCATCATCTGCTCCAAAAGGCAGCATCTGCGGATGCTGCTTTTTTCCGAAATCGCGCGGCACAAGCAGCCGCTTTCATATGTGAATATCACTGCCACCGGGTAGGAATGCAATTCGCATTCGTTTGTACATCGTTAGGTCTGAGAAGATGTGCATGCGAATGCTTATTTTTTTGGAGGTTGTATGAAAAAAATTGAAGGACTGCACCGCTATTTCACCAAGGGCGAGCGAGCGCTGTGGTTTGGTTCCGTATTTGTGATCATTGCGGCTTTTTATTTTTTCGACCGCAGCAATTATTTCACGCTTTTTGCTTCGCTGCTCGGCGTCACATCCCTCATTTTTAACGCAAAGGGAAATCCGTTCGGTCAACTTCTTATGATTCTTTTCAGCCTGCTTTACGGAATCATTTCTTTCACCTTTTCCTATTATGGAGAAATGCTTACTTATGTAGGTATGACTATGCCGATGGCGGTGTTCGCTCTTATTTCCTGGTTGAAAAACCCGTTTAACGGGAACCGGATGGAAGTCAGCGTCAATCACCTGGCCCGAACAGAATGGCGTTTTATGTATCTGGCGGCAATTCTTGTCACTGCGCTTTTTTACTTCATACTGGGGTATTTTCAAACGGCCAACTTAGTCCCGAGCACCCTTTCTGTAACGACAAGCTTCATCGCGGTGTATCTTACCTATAAAAGAAGTCCTTATTATGCGCTCGGGTACGCGGCCAACGACATCGTTCTCATTGTTTTATGGATTTTGGCTGCCCGTCAAAATACATCCTATCTGTCCGTCGTGGTATGCTTTACGGCCTTTCTCGTCAATGATATCTACGGCTTTATCAACTGGTGCAGAATGGGAGAACGGCAGGCTGAAAGCGTGTAAAGGCATCGATAGCACACAAGCCCCCTATAAAAGAGCCCGGCCCCAAGCGGCGCATTACTGCGCCTGTGCATTTGGGAGCCGGGCTCTTGCTTTTATTTGCTTTTCCAGAACAGCTTGGGCACCAAAAGAGAACCGAACGGCCGCTGCGGAGGCGCCGGCGGAGCCTCTGGCGTTTCCAGCTCGAACGTATACCGCTCGTAGGCATTGATCACCTGTGTTTCCCCACACTGCGCACAGCGTGGGATGCGGCCGTAGTTGAGGTGAACGTGTCCATGCACAAAGTACTTCGGCTGAAACTGTCCCAGCATGGCGTTGAAACAGTCAAAACCCATATGTGCGGGGTCTTCTCCGTCGTTGCAGCCGCGGACAGGCGCATGGGCAACGATGATATCTACCCCGCCCATACGGCGTATTTTGGAGGACAGCCGTGCAACACGGCGTTCCATTTCCCTCTGTGTATATTGAAACGGCCCCGGCTTGTACCGCACTGAGCCGCCCAGCCCGGCGATGCGCACGCCGTTCACCTCGTAAATCGTGTCTTCGATGCAGGTGCAGCCTTCCGGCGGCCTGCGCTGGTAGTCCGTATCATGGTTGCCGTGTACATACAGCAGCGGCGCGTGGGTAAACGTTGCCAAAAGTGTGAGATAACTCGCCTTCAGGTCGCCGCAGGAAAGGATCAGATCCACTCCCTCCAGCTTTTCCGGCTGAAAATAATCCCAGAGATATTTTGATTCCACATCGGAAATTGCCAGAATCTTCACACCTGTGCCTCCTTGTAAATTCCCTGGAGGCGCACCAGCGGCTTCGCCTCCTCAATGAGGTCGTCAAAGGCCGGGATATGGCCTTCCACATTTTCCGCCAGCCAGTCCATGCGCAGAATCTCCTCCGGCTCCATCTGTTTGTCTTCGGCCTGTATCATCACGCCGCCCTGGGCGTACAGTTCTCCTTCGAACGGGACGATCGTGCCCGAGCACAGGCCTTTGTGAAGGATCGCGGCAAGGCGCTTCGTCCCGCGGGGCAGGCTGCGGCTTTGCAGCACGTCTATCATTCCCGAGGCCATGCCCCACCAGTAATTGACCGCACGGCCCGCTTCGTTGCCCTCCAGCTTCCAGCGGCCATCCATGATGCCCCGCAGGATACGCTCGTAAAATTCTCCCCAATGCCAGAATGGCATTGCCAGAGGCACCGGCTCCTCCCCGTCCAAACGGTACAGGCCATAGTGCTTATCGCCCCGCGGCAGCCCTGCGTCCTGGCTGGAGATCAGCTCGACGCCGCGTTTTTCCAGCTCGCTCAGCGCGTCCACACCCTTTTCCCCGGTCCACATCAAATGAACCTTGGCACGCGGATTGGCCATCCTTGCGCCCAGCGCGAATGCATTGATGCCCGCGACCATCCCGTAAATGGGATAATTCGCAATGTATCCCACACGGTTATTGTCGGCCAGCGCACCCGCGATTGCCCCAACCAGAAATTTAGCCTCATAAATGCGGCCGTAATAGGTGCGCACACTGGGATGGTCCATATTCAGAGAGCAGTTGAGTATCTTTACCTCCGGATGACGGATGGCCGCACGCAGGCTGCATTCCATCAGCTTCGGCGTCGTGGTAAACAGCACGTCGTTTCCATCGGCAATGGCGCGCTCAATGACCTCGTCGTCATTTTCACCCACCCGGATGTTGTCGTAGCCTTTGGTGAACACCCGCCCGGCAAGGACCTCATCCACATGACCGCGCCCGAATTCATGGGCATAGGTCCACGCGCTGGTATCCGCGCTTTTTTCATATAGGAAGGCCACATTCAAGCGGGACTGTTCCAGCGGCAGGATGCGGCTGATGAGCGGCGGCGCCTGCGTCGTAGGCTCCAGAGACAGCTCCACCGCTTCGTCCTGTGTGAGGGCCTCGATCTCGGACCACATCTTTTCCAGCTCTGCCGCCATCTCCCGGCCCGTTTTGTCCCTGATCGTCTCATAAGGATACACACCCACGAATTTCAAAAGCGCGTCCCCCACGGTAATAGGCAGCCGCGCGCCGCCGCAGCGGTGGAACGCATCCTCGAAATTGTAATATGCCGTCTGGAAGTCCCGCCGGTCTTCTTTGCTCCACGGCTGCCCCGGGCGGCTGTTGACCGCCTGGTCCATTGCCCGGAAGCGTCCCAGCTGGGAAAACCATAGATAATTGACCCCCGTCAGATCATAAAAATCCAGGAATTCATAATAGATCTTGTTTTCCTTGTCCTCTGAGCGGCGCGGCACGATACGCGTGACAGAGCCGGGAATGCTCATCGCCTCGTAGTATTTCATTACGCTGACACGCTTGTTGCCCTCTTCCACATAGAACTTGTTCATGTATTCGTAGGCCTTGATGGGGTCCCGGATGCCCACGGACAAGTGCGCGTCGCACAGCGCGTTCCATTTCTGGGCAAATTCAGTGTCCTCATCCAGAAGCGGCATGAAATTACCTGCAAATGCCGTTTTGCGCCCGGCCGTTTTCGTACCGACGATGGATGCCAAAGGGATATTTACAACGCCGAGCGGTTCTGTATATTCCACCGCGGTGTGCTCCAGGATCTCGTCCAGTGCCTGCAAATACGGGTAAGTCCCTTTCAGCACGCTCGACCGGAACTCTTTCTGTCCAAGGCGGAGCGCCTTGCGGTAATCTTCCTGTGCCATATCCATTGCCTCCTCTTGTGCTGGTCTCTTTTCTTTATATTATCCTTTTTGATGTGGGAATGCAATTATTTCCTCTTACACCTGGCCGCAAGACTGGCACAAGCGCTGAAAAAGTAGTATACTGGTTGCCGGGCACAGGCCCACTCTGCGAAAAGGAGCTTTCTGCAATGTTCAAACTGGAAACACACTGCCACACCTCTGAAGTGAGCGGCTGCAGCCGCCTGCCCGCCGTGCAGCTCGTCACACAGCTCAAACGCTCCGGTTACGGCGGCGCCGTTATTACAGACCACTTCCACCATGGCTATTTCGACAGCCTTACAGGAAGCTGGACACAAAAGATCGACTGCTTTCTGTCCGGCTACCGCGCCGCGTGTGAAGCAGGGGCACAGGCCGGCCTGCACATTTACTGCGGGCTTGAGTTTCGCACCACCACAAGCGACAACGACTATCTCCTGTTCGGCGCTGCGCCCGAACTGCTTTACAGTACGCCGGAGCTGCACCGGTATACCATCCCGCAGCTGCGCGCCCTGGCTGACCGCGAAGGCCTGCTGCTGGTGCAGGCACACCCGTTTCGCACCGGGCTGACGCGGGAGGACCCCGCCCTGTTGGACGGCGTGGAGGTGTTCAACGGCAACGCCCGTCATGACTCTCACAACGATGACGCGCTCCGCTTCGCCCGCGAAAACGGCCTGTTGTTTTTTTCCGGCTCCGATCATCACGAGACCGAGGACCGTGGACGCGGCGGCATGGTGCTGCCGCGCGAGCCGAAAGATGAAACAGATCTCGTCCGCCTGCTGCCTTCAGCAGGCCTGCTGCCCGATATCCTTCTGGAATTTTTCCCGGTCAAGCCCGAAAAATAACATCTGAAAAACGGCCCCGCCGCTGGCATTCCAGCAGCAGGGCCGCTTTTTTGCATCATTCTCCGGCGCGGCGCTCAGCAATGCAGTACGATATCCCCGTCCTGCGTATCCACCTCAATGGCCGTCAGCGGCTCGCCGCTGATGATCTTCCCGGCGATGGCATCCTCCACCTCTTTGCGGATGACACGCCGCAGATCGCGGGCGCCGAACTTGCCGCCCTTCGCCTTTTCACACAGCAGGGCAAGCGCGGCTTCTGTCCAGCTCAGACCGATGCCTTTTGCCGCGAGAGGTTCCTTGTACTCGCCAAGCATCAGAGCGGCGATCCGCTTCAGGCTCTCCGGAGAGAGCGGCGCAAAAGTGACGATCTCGTCCACACGGCTCATAAACTCCGGCCGCAGAAATTCGCCCAGCGCCTTGATGGACTTATCCCTGCTCATTTGAGCGATGGTACGGTTGAAGCCTGTTTCTCCGGTCTTGTCGCTGGAGCCTGCATTGCTCGTCATGCAGATGACCGTATTTTCAAAATTGACCGTGCGGCCCTGGGCGTCGTTGATTTTTCCTTCGTCCAGGATCTGAAGCAGCAGGTTCATCACATCCGGATGCGCTTTCTCGATCTCGTCAAACAGCACCACGCTGTATGGCTTGCGGCGCACTTTCTCCGTCAGCTGCCCGGCCTCGTCATAGCCCACATAGCCCGGCGGCGAACCGATCAGGCGGCTGACCGTGTGCTTTTCCATGAATTCCGACATATCCAGACGGATAAGCGGGTCGACCGTATCGAACAGCTGCAGCGCGAGCTGCTTGACAAGCTCTGTTTTGCCCACACCCGTGGGGCCGACGAAGATAAAGCTGGCCGGACGGCGGCGCGCTGAGATGTCTGCGCGGCTGCGTTTGACAGCGTTTGCCACCAGATGCACGGCCTCGGGCTGGCCGATGATGACCCTGTTCAGGTTTTCTTCCAGATGCGCAAGCTTTGTATACTCGGTTTCCTTTACTTTTGCGGCCGGAATCCCCGTCCAAAGCTCAATGACTTTTGCCACATCCTCCATCGTCACCTGGATGCCGTCCACGGCCTCCCGCTGCGCGGGCAGCTCTGCCTCCAGGCGGATGATCTCGGATTTGATCTGCGCCAGCTTCTCGTAGTCCGGCCCCTCCTTGGCCTGTTCCTGCTCAGCCTCCTGCTCTTTCAGGCCCGCAAGGTGCTTTTCATTTTCCACCCATTCGGTGATTTCCGGGTGGCGCAGGCTGCAGCAGGCACAGGCCTCATCCAACAGGTCGATGGCCTTATCCGGCAGGAAACGGTCGGTGATATAGCGCTCGGACAGCGTGACCGTGCTGCGCACGATGGCTTCACTCACCTTTACATGGTGGTACGCCTCATAATACTGGCGGATGCCCGCGATAACAGCCGTAGCATCGTCGATGGACGGCTCCTCGATCTTCACCGGCTGGAAACGGCGCTCCAGCGCCTGGTCTTTCTCAATGTATTTGCGGTATTCTGCAAACGTCGTCGCGCCGATGACCTGAATCTCCCCCCGGGAGAGCGCAGGCTTAAGGATGTTGGCTGCGTTCATCGCGCCCTCGGAATCCCCCGCCCCGGTGATGTTGTGGATCTCATCAATAAATAAAATAACGTTGCCCGCCGCTTTCACTTCGCCAATGAGCCCTTTCACACGGCTTTCAAACTGGCCGCGGAACTGGGTTCCCGCCACCAAGCTTGTCAGGTCCAGCAGATAAATTTCCTTGTCACGCAGGCGCGCCGGAACGTTCCCCTCTGCGATATGCAGCGCTATGCCCTCGGCGATGGCCGTCTTGCCCACGCCCGCCTCACCGATGAGGCAGGGATTGTTCTTCTGGCGGCGGGAAAGGATCTGGACGGTGCGGTAAATTTCCCTGTCGCGGCCCACGATGCGGTCCAGCTTTCCGTCCCGCGCCTTGCGGGTGAGATTCTCGCAGTAATTGTCCAGAAACTTGCGTTTCTTGCCGCGGTCATTCTTACTCTTTGCTTCCTTCTCCGGCGCTTCTTCCGCTTTCCTGCGGCCGCCGAAAATACCGAAGGGGAACGTTGCGTTGCCGCCGGGCGTAAAATCGCCGTCGCCGCCTTCGTCCGTATCGTCGTCCGGCGCTTCATCCCCGTCCGCATCGTCCGGCGGCGCCATCATCCCAAGCTGCTGCATCATGGCGGCGGGGTCCATATCTCCGTTTTCCATCATGCCGGCGAAGCGTTCTTCCATGGCCTCCAGATCCTGATCGGAGATGCCGAACTGTTTCATAATATCGTCCACGGGCTTGATGCCAAGCTCCCGCGCACACGAAAGGCAGTAGCCCTCGCTTTTCGCCTCGCCCGCCTCCAGCTTCTGTACAAAAACAATGGCGGGGCGTTTTTTGCATCTAACACAAAGCATTCAGATTATTTCCTTTCCTGTTCTCCGCATCTTACAGAAACGGATTATACGCGGAGAAAAAAGAGTAAAAACAGCTGCCCGAAAGCGACGAATCGTTGACGAACGGCAGATTTCCGTTTGTGATGACCACCACGGCCCACAGCAGGCACAGGATGAGCAGCACGTTGATGAACCCGGCCACCACGCCGATACACACGCCCAGAATGCGGTTCACGCCGCCCAGAAGCGGAATCTTATTGATATTGGTGAGCACAGTGACAAGGAATGCAATGACGACACGGCACAGCACAAATGTGGCAAAAAACACCACTACGGTGATGAGCGGCACCACCAGCGGCGCAATGATCTTTTCCACCACCTGCTGAGCAATATCCGGAGCGCCGGAATCCAGCATGCCGGCCGCAGAAGCCGTGATATCGTCGATGAACTTCTGCGGCAGGATGCCCGAAAGGCCGTCCAGAATGACGGACAGGTTCACCCCGCCCTGCTGCTGGATGGTACGGGCCGTCTGTTCGATGAGACCCGATTTGAAAAAGTTTTCAAACACCGTGGGCGAAAGCTTGCCGGATACCACCCAGGCCAGCGCCAAAGACGCGAGGTTGCCCACAAGGTCCATCAAGCCCGCCACAAAGCCTTTGCGGGCGTAATGGAACACAGATACGACGATCACCGCGATGAGCGCGACGTCGATGATGATTGCCGGTGAGATATTCATAAGTATGTCCTTTCCTGCGGGATGCATTCCCCCGCATATGCTTCGGTTGCGGTGGCCGGCGTCATCCCGCGGACGCCGACGGCGGCGCGGGCGGCTCGAACACGCTCACTTCCCCCTGCTCCAGCAAAAGCAGCTTTCGGCCGTTCACCATCGCCAGCGGCTTTGCCTCCGTCACGGTTGCACCGTAAAACACGCCGTCCAGGCCATAGCTCAGCACACCGTCATTTGTCAGAACAAACGCACCGGTACGGCTGGCTGCCACGCCGCTTGCGCGCTCGTTCACGTCGGCACTGCCCGCCTCGGACAGGGTCGCGTCCAGAATCGTAAGCTGCGTCAATGCGCCGTGCACGCCGTCGCCAAACAGCAGCACCGCATTCTTGCCCGCGCTGATGGCCGCGCTCTGCAGCGTGCGCCCACCGTAGGAATAGCGGTACAACTCTGTTCCGTCGGCCGTATCGTACACCGCGGCATAAGTATCGTACAGCACCAGCACCTCGGCATTGGTGAGGTACTGGATCTTCACGGGCATGCCCTCGGTATTGCGAATGGTGACATATTCGTCTTTACGTGTATCCATCAGGTACACGGTACCGCCCAGCGCGCCGCCTTCGGCGTAAGGGCACCCCGCTGCGAACTGCCGGTTGTCGCCGGCAAACGCGAGAGCTGTAGGCAGGTCCTGCGTCTGGAAGGTATAGATGTTCTCAAACATCGGGTCATAAACATACAGCTTTGACTTTGTAAAAACCGCCAGCGTGCCGTTGGGGCTCATAGCGCAGAGCTGGATGGCGTCATCAAATTTGTTTTCGAACAGCGTGCGGCTGCGGCTCTCCACCCGCAGCTCCTTGCCAGCGCGGTTGTATACACACACACGTGTGTTGCCCGCCGTAATGGCCGGCCTGCCGTAACCGTGCTGGATGCGCCGCACCTCGTTGCCGCCCGCGGAATAGATGGCCAGGTCCTTATCGCCTACCGCCACGAAGCCGCCTGCCAGCGGCAGCGCATTCTGATACCCGGACAGCGTAAATGAAACGGGATAGCCGGGGCTGGGCGTCAGCGCGATGCCGATGGAGTCCACCGCATCGCCCAGCAGCGCCAGCGACGCGCCGTAAATGCCGGTGAAATAGGCCAGTACCGCAGCCAAAAGCACCGCGCACACCGCAGCCGCGCGGATACGGCGCATGCGCTTGCGCCGCCGGATACGTTCAATACGTGCCGCGCTGCTCCGAGGCGGCAGGGGCTCCGCGCCGGGCACCTGCTCTTGGATGGCGCGCGGCTCGCCCGCATCGGGACGCACCGCACTCCGCGCAGGGGCGCCGGGCCTCTGCGGCGTTGTATTCTCCTGTTCGCGCCCGTCTGGTTCGCGTGGCATCAGTTCCATAAATCGTATACTCTCTTTTGCGTTTCGTTATTCCTGTTTCGCCGTTATTTCCTGCGCGGCCTGTGTATTGCCGGCTTCTTCTTCGGAGTAATTCACCTTGTAAAGGAAAAGCCCCTGCGCCGGAGCGGTATCCCCCGCCAGCGAACGTTTTTTTTCTTCCAGAATATCCCGCACGCGCTCCGGCGGCATGCGCCCCGCGCCCGCTTCCACCAGCGTGCCCACAAAAATGCGCACCATATTGTACAGGTAGCCGTCCGCGCACACATGGAACGTGATATCGTCCCCCTCACGCCGCACATGGGCGAAATACACCGTGCGCACCGTATCGGCGATATCGCTGCCGGAGGACATGAACGACACAAAATCGTGTTTTCCCACAAGGTACTGCGCCGCGCGTTCCATCCTGCCGGCATCCAAAGGCCCTGGGAAACGCCAGCACAACCCGTTCTGAAACGGGTCCGCCACGGCGCTGTTATGAATGCGGTAGATATATTCTTTGCTTTTCGCACTGTAACGGGCGTGGAAATCCTCCGGCACCCGGTGCGCCTCCGTCACTCGTACATCGTTCGGCAAAAAGCGGTTGACGGCAAGCGGAAGCTTGCGCGGCGGAATCGGCTTGGGCTGCGTGTAACTGACACAGTACCCAAGCGCGTGCACACCGGAATCCGTGCGCGAACACCCTTTCACCGGCGGCCGCACGCCGTACAGGCTTTCCAGCGCGTTCTGCAGCACCTCGCACACCGAAAGCGCATTTTTCTGCACCTGGAACCCGTGGTAGCGCGTGCCGGCAAAGCGCAGCGTAATGCAGACGTGCATAAAATTCCTCCCGGACGATTTTAACACAAACCCCTTTTACCCAATGCGTGCAAAAAACAGGTTGCTCATACCAATGGCGACAAACACCAGCACCGCCACAACAGCAATGAGGATGTCGGAACGGTGCATGTGCAGCTGCTTCAGGCGGGTGCGCCCCTCGCCGCCATGATAGCAGCGGCACTCCATGGCCATGGCCAGCTCGTCTGCCCGGCGGAACGCCGAAATAAACAGAGGAATCAACACCGGAATCAACGCCTTTACACGCTGGCGCAGATTGCCGGAATCCAGCTGCGCGCCGCGCGCCTTCTGGGCGTTCATAATCTTGTCCGTCTCTTCGATCAGCGTGGGAATGAACCGCAGAGCAATGGTCATCATCATGGCAAGCTCATGCACCGGCAAGTGCAGCTTTGCCAGCGGATGCAGAAGCTGCTCGATGGCGTCGGTCAGCACAATAGGGCTGGTTGTGTATGTCAGCAGGCTCGTGCCCGCGATCAGACAGATGATGCGCACAGCCATAATGACGGCGTAATAGATACCCTCTTTGTATATTTTCAATATCCACCAGGACACCAGCGGCTCGGATGTTCCCGTCATAAAAAACAGATTCAGCACGGCCGTAAACAGAATGATGGGCAGGATCGGCTTGATGCTTTTTCCCACGATTTTGAGCGGTATCTTCGCCACAAGGTACAAAACAGTGAGGAACACGATGGAAATAACGAGTCCCGCCGGATTCGAACCAACAAACAGCATCACGATATAGGCGATGGTGAGCAGCAGCTTCACGCGGGGGTCCATTGTATGCAGGATGGAATTGCCCGGGAAATGCTGGCCAATGGTGATGTCACGCAGCATTTACATACCCTCCTTTGCTGCCGCACGGGCGGCAAGGATGGTCTTAACAGCGTATTTTACCGTATATACGTCAGTGTCGATGTCCAGCCCCATCTCACGCAGGCGCAAAAATATCTTCGTCACCTCGGGCACCGAAAGGCCCAGCTCCAGCAGCTCCGGCGCGCGGGCAAACACCTTATCTGTGGCGTCGTACATCGCAATGCGTCCCGCGTTCATCACCAGCACGCGGTCTGCATATTTGGCGATATCCTCCATGGAGTGGCTGACAAGGACGATGGTGGACCCGGTCTGCTTATGGTATTCCCGGATCTGTCCGAGGATCATATCCCGGCCCTCCGGGTCCAGCCCGGCGGCGGGTTCGTCCAACACCAGAAGCCGCGGTTCCATGGCAAGCACACCTGCAATGGCCACACGGCGCTTCTGCCCGCCGGAAAGCTCAAAGGGGCTGCGCTGCAAAAAGCAGCTGTCAATGCCGCAGAACGCGGCCGCACGCTGCACGCGCCGGTCGATCTCCTCCGCAGAAAGCCCCATATTCGCGGGGCCGAAAGCGATGTCCTTATATACCGTTTCTTCAAAAAGCTGATACTCCGGGTACTGGAACACCAGACCTGCCATAAAACGAAAACGGCGGATGTCTTTGGGGTCCGCCCACATATCCTCACCGGCAATGTACACCTTGCCGGAGGTAGGCTTGTTGATACCGTTGAAGTGCGTGATGAGCGTGGATTTGCCGCAGCCGGTGGAACCGATGACACCCACGAACTCGCCTTCTTCGATTTCGAAGCTAACGTGATCCAGAGCCACAGTCTCGTCCGGCATGCCCTGGTTATAGATATAGGTGAGGTCTTCCACCTTCACGATTGCGGACATGCGGACACCTCCTCTGCTTTTTCCTGTGCGGCTCCGGGCGCTTTTTTTCCTGTAAGCAGTTCATACAGCGCCGCAGCGCACTCTTCCACATCAATGATGTCATCCGCCATCGGGCAGCCCGCAGCCGTGAGGGCATGGCACAGCTCGGCGGCCTGCGGCACATCCAGGTGCAGCGCGCGCAGCTCCTCCACATTACGGAACACCTCTTTCGGCGTGCCCTCCATAGCCACTCTGCCTGCGCTCATTACCACCACACGGTCGGCTGTGGCGGCCTCTTCCATATAATGCGTGATCTGGACGACGGTGATGCCGTAGTCGTCGTTGAGTCTGTGTACCGTGCGCATGACCTTTTCGCGGCCGATGGGGTCCAGCATCGCGGTGGCTTCATCCAGCACAAGGCAATCCGGCCGCATTGCGATCACGCCCGCGATGGCCACGCGCTGCTTCTGCCCGCCGGACAGCTTGTGCGGGCCCTTTTCCCTGTATTTATAGATCCCGGCCATCTGCATGGCCTCGTCCACACGCGCCCGCATTTCCGCAGGGGGGACACCCAGATTTTCCAACGCAAAAGCGACGTCCTCCTCCACTACGGTGGCGACGATCTGGTTATCCGGGTTCTGGAACACCATGCCCACCTTCTGGCGGATGTCGAACAGCTTGTCCTCGTCCGCAGTGGACATATCCTCCACGTATACTGTGCCCGCCTGCGGCAGCAGGATGGCGTTAAAATGCTTGGCCAGCGTGGATTTGCCGCACCCGTTCGCCCCCAACACGGCCACATATTCGCCGCGCTTTACGCGCAGCGAAAGGCCGTCCACAGCGCGGTGCTGATCGTCCGTATAGCTGAATGTGATATTGTCTGCTCTGAGCATTTCTTCCATGCTTTCCCGTCCGTTTCTGATCCTTTGTCCCGCGGCCCTTTGCCGCGCGGCCCCTCTTCTCAAACAACAGCTTTCCCCTGTTTTTCGATACATGTTTTATGCCCGCGGCATTACAGCCCTGCGTTTCGTGCCAGCCACCACGCCGTGGCCCCACAGGGCACCACGCCGCCCGTAGCCGTTACCGGCAGGCCGATCTCGTCGCAGGCTGTGTGCCCTCCCCACCTAGGACATACCCGCGCCCGGAGCATATACTCCATCACACTGGGCGAAAGGCCCGTAGTATAACTGTTTACCGCGACGAACAGCGGCTCGTCGCTCAAAACGCCCGCGCACAGGTCAATGAAATCGTAGATGCTGTCCTCCAGCTTCCACACCTCGCCGCCCGGGCCGCGGCCGTAGCTGGGCGGGTCCATAATGATGCCGTCGTACCGCACCCCGCGGCGGATCTCCCGCGCAACAAATTTCGCGCAGTCATCCACGATCCAGCGTACCGGCTTGTCCGCAAGACCGCTGGCTGCGGCATTCTCCCGCCCCCAGGCCACCATCCCCTTGCTGGCGTCCACATGGCATACACTGGCGCCTGCCGCCGCGCACGCAAGCGTGGCGCCGCCTGTATAGCCGAACAGGTTCAGGACCCGGATGGGCCGCTCCGCCGCCGCGATGAGCCGCGCATAGGCGTCCCAGTTCACAGCCTGCTCCGGAAATACACCCGTATGCTTGAAGCCTGTAGGAGACACCACCATGCAGATATCTCCATAGGTGATCTGCCATTTTTCCGGCATCCTGCGCCGGTATTCCCACTGTCCGCCGCCCGAAGCGGAACGGTGATACACCGCATTCGCGCTTTTCCACAGCGGGCTGCTTTCTCCGGTTTTCCAGATGACCTGAGGGTCAGGCCGCACCAGGATGGTTTTGCCCCAGCGCTCCAGACGATTGCCGTCCGTTGCGTCGATGAGCTCATAATCTTTCCAGTTGTCCGCTGCCCGCATAAAAACCTCCGGTCCAATTCTGCGGCAAGGCCCGGCGCTGCATGCGCCGGGCACGCCCGCCGTTCGTTTTACTGTTAATGAATGCGCTCGTTGATCTTCACTGCAATGCGTTCGGCGCTGGCGGCGATGGCCGCCTCGTCTCTTCCCTCCACCATGATGCGGATGAGCGGCTCTGTTCCCGAAACCCGAACCAACACGCGTCCCAGGCCCATCAGGCTCTGCTGCTGGCTCTCAATGAAGCCCGCAATGTATTCATCCTCTTTATAGCGCGCCTTTTCCTCCGGTGTGGCCTTGATATTGACCATCACCTGCGGAAAACGGGCATATACGTCGTTCAACTCGCTCATCCTGCATTTTTTCTCAGCCATCGTACGCAGCAGCATGCCCGCCGTCAGTTCGCCGTCTCCGGTGGTGGAATGCGCCAGCAGGATGATGTGTCCGCTTTGCTCACCGCCGATGACATAGCCTTTGTCGCGCATCTCCTCCAGCACATAGCGGTCGCCCACGGCGGTGACAGCTGTTTTCATGCCGTTCTGCTTCATATACTCGATAAAGCCCAGGTTGCTCATTACGGTAACGACCGCCGTATCCTCGGGCAGCTTACCGGCGTCCTTCAGGTCTTTCGCAAGAATGGCGATGATCTTGTCGCCGTCGATCTCACGCCCCTTTTCGTCTACAGCCAGGCAGCGGTCTGCGTCGCCGTCAAAGGCCACGCCGCAGTCCAGCCCGTTGTCCACCACGTATTTTGCCAGCTTATCAAGGTGGGTGGAGCCGCAGCCCTCGTTGATATTGCCGCCGTCCGGATCCGTGCCGATGAAGCGGCACGCCGCGCCCAGACGCGGAAACAGCAGCCCGGCTGCTTCACTGGCTGCTCCGTTGGCACAGTCGATGGCGATATTCAGCCCCGTCAGGTCTGCGCCGATCGCCTTTGCCAGATAATCGACATAATCCGACAAAGCCGTGTCCACGCGCCGGACGGTCCCGATGGCTGTACCGGTGCACAGCGTCAGCTCTGCGCCGTTGTTGAACACATGGTGCTCGATCTCTTCTTCCACTTCGTCCGGCAGCTTATAGCCTTCGCCGCCGAACAGCTTGATCCCGTTGAACTCCACCGGATTGTGCGAGGCTGAGATAACAACACCCGCATCCGCGCCGTATTTGCGCACCAGATGCGCCACAGCAGGCGTGGGGATGACGCCCAGCAGCTCCACGTCCGCGCCGACGCTGCAAAGGCCGGCGGCCAGTGCGCTTTCCAGCATATCTCCGGAAATACGGGTGTCCTTGCCGATGATAAAGCGGGGGCGGTGCTGCGTCTTGCCCGCCAGCACAGCCGCCGCCGCGCGGCCGATCTGCATCGCGAGCTCCGGAGTCAGGTCTTTTCCGGCAACGCCGCGCGCGCCGTCGGTTCCGAACAACTTTCCCATTGTGTCATCCTCCTCGTAAATGTTCCCTCTTAGGATAGCGAAAAAATGTGAACAAATCTAGTGTGCTTTTCCCGGCATTGTGCCCAAATCCATTTTCCGCGCAACGCCTGTTTTACAGGTCGTCCAGCGTCTGCTGGCCGCTGGCCTCAGCGGTGCCGGGCGCTTTCATGCCCAGATGCTCATAAGCATACCGCGTCACACATCTGCCGCGGGGGGTTCGCGTCAGATAGCCGAGCTGCATCAGGTACGGTTCGCATACATCCTCCAGCGTCACGGCTTCCTCTCCCAGCGCGGCGGCAATGGTCTCCAAACCAACCGGGCCGCCGCCATACATTTCAATGATGGCCCGCAGCAGGCCCCGGTCCATCTCGTCCAGGCCCGTGTCGTCGATGCCCATACGCTGCAGCGCTTCCCGGGCGATGGATTCGTCGATCACGCCGTCGCCCAGCACAGCGGCAAAATCCCGCGCGCGCTTGAGCAGACGGTTCGCCACGCGCGGCGTGCCGCGGCTGCACTTCGCCATTTCCAGAGCGCCGCCCTCCTCGCAGGGAACATTCAAAATAGAAGCGGAACGGCGGATGATCTTTGCCAGTTCCTGCGGAGAGTAAAGTTCCAGCTTGAGCAGCACGCCGAAGCGGTCGCGCAGCGGGCTGGTGATCTGGCCCGCGCGGGTCGTCGCTCCCACCAGCGTAAAGCGCGGCAGGTTGATGCGGATGGATTGTGCGGACGGCCCCTTGCCGATCATAATGTCCAGCGCATAATCCTCCAGCGCAGGATACAGCACCTCCTCCACCTGCCGGGACAGGCGGTGGATCTCGTCGATGAACAGCACATCGCCCTCCTGCAGATTCGTCAAAAGAGCGGCAAGGTCGCCGGGTTTTTCAATGGCCGGGCCGCTTGTGATGCGGATCTGCACGCCCATCTCGTGGGCCACGATACACGCAAGGGTCGTTTTGCCGAGGCCCGGTGGGCCGTACAAAAGCAGATGATCCAGCGGTTCGCCGCGCATTTTGGCCGCCTGCAGGTATATCTTCAGGTTTTCCTTTGCTTTGTCCTGGCCGATGTACTCCTCCAACGTTTTCGGGCGCAGGGACGCCTCGCTGTCAAAGTCCTCCGGCTCCGGCTCCGGGCTCACAAGGCGCGGGCCGTTGTCGATCTCTACGGTTTCCAGAGCCATGGATTACCTTCCTTTCCCGATGCCCTGCAAAGCAAGGCGGATAAGTTCCTGTACAGGCAAAGACGGGTCCAGCCTGGCAATGGCCTGCGCGGCCTCGCTGCCCGTATAGCCCAGGCCTGTGAGGGCGGCAATGGCCTGCGCCACGCCGCCCGTGGCTGCAGGCGCTGCCGTACCGGAAGCATCGGCCAGGCCAAGCCCCGTGGCCAGCCCCTTACCTACCTTGTCTTTCAGCTCCAGTACGATGCGCTGGCCCAGCTTGGGCCCCACGCCGCTGGCCGCAGTAAACGCCTTGTGGTCTCCCGCGGAAACAGCCAAAACAACTCTGTCCGGGCTGAGTACGCTGAGGATGGCAAGCCCCACCTTCGGCCCCACGCCGGAAACGCCCGTCAAAAGGCGGAACATCGTCTGGCTCTCTTTGTCGGCAAAGCCAAACAGCGACACATCATTCTCGGTGACATTCATACAGGTATACAGTGTACAGGTATCGCCAACAGCGGGCAGCGCGCCCGCCGTAGTGGACGGGATGGCCGCCAGATACCCCACGCCGCCGCAGCTTACCACGGCGTAATCAGGCGCTTTTTCCAGCAGCTTCCCTGTCAGGCAGTAGATCATAATTTCCTCCGGTCTTTTCCACGCGCTCCAAAGCGCATCTTTTATTTGTATGCTTGTATCCAGCTCAAATCAAAAATATCCCATTTGCTGGCGCTTTGTCAGCGCCACGCCATACTGTTTGGAACGGTAGCTGTACGCATGGCAGATGGCCATAGCCAGCGCGTCGGCCGTGTCGTCCGGTTTGGGCACGGCGGGCAGCTTCAAAAGCGTCCTGGTCATTTCCTGCACCTGCTTTTTTGTGGCCTTTCCGTAGCCTGAAACGCTTTGCTTTACCTGCAGCGGCGTATATTCGAACACCGGCACGCCTGCCTGCCGGGCACACAGCAGCAGCACGCCTCTCGCTTCGGCCACGGCGATGACCGTTTTCTGGTTGGTGGTATAAAATAGCGTTTCAATGGCCATTGCGTCAGGCTTGACGGCCGCCAGCAGCTGCGTCATATCATCATAAATTTCAGATAATCGGTCCTCAAAGGTCGTATGCGCCTTTGTGGTGATGGCCCCATACTGAAGCGTGGTAAAAGTGTTTCGGGTATAATCCAGCGCGCCGAAGCCGACGATGGCATATCCCGGGTCGATGCCCAATATCCGCATGGCGCGCCCTCCCATTTCTTGTGCCGCGCCCAACCTGCCGAACGCGGCAAAAACCGCATCCATGCACATTGCCGCGCAAGCAGCAGACTTGGAGTTATTATACCATAAACCCCACACGGATACAACAAAACCCGTACACACCGCACATAGAAAATGAATGCGCTTTGTGCAAAACAACCGTGCCGTCATTTTGTATCCTTGTACCAAACCGCTTCGGGACGCCCGGCGGAAAGCCGGTAAAGCAACCGCCTTCCGGCCGCAGCTGAGGTCAAAGACATTTCCTTGTGCGGAAACACCTATATGAAACGCTGTTCTGTTTTCTGCAAAAAGCAAACCCGACGCCGCAATGGCGTCGGGTTTGCTTTGCATTCGATATGGTGGACAGTAAGGGACTCGAACCCCTGACCCCCTGCACGTCAAGCAGGTGCTCTACCAGCTGAGCTAACTGTCCGTAATTTCTGCGGCTTTGTTATTATAGCAAATCGTTTCCTGGAATGCAACCTCTTTTTTCGATTTTTACAAAAAATATTTGCCTGCAGCCGCATGAAACCGCCAAATTTCTTGACATCCCCTTGTACATATTATAAAATATTATGTCTGACAAAATCAATACACATATAAAAAAGAGGAACGGAACGTTTATGGAACAGAAAAATATTCGCAACATCGCGATCATTGCCCACGTCGACCACGGCAAGACGACGCTCGTGGACCAGATGCTCAAGCAGAGCGGAGCGTTCCGCGAAAACCAACAGGTTGCCGAGCGCGTAATGGACTCCGGCGACATCGAGCGCGAGCGCGGCATCACCATCCTTGCCAAAAACGCCTGTACCTATTATGACGGCGTGAAAATCAATATCGTGGACACCCCGGGCCACGCCGATTTCGGCGGCGAAGTGGAACGCGTTTTGAAGATGGTCAACGGCGTGCTCCTTTTGGTGGACGCCGCCGAGGGCTGCATGCCCCAGACACGCTTTGTGCTGCAGAAAGCCCTGCAGCAAAATCTTTCCCTTGTCATCGCCGTGAACAAAATCGACCGTCCCGATGCGCGCATCAAGGAAGTCATCGACGAGATCCTTCTGCTCCTGATGGACCTTGGCGCCACGGACGAGCAGCTGGACAGCCCGATGGTATTCTGCTCCGGCCGTGCGGGCACGGCAAGCTACAGCCCCGATGTTGAGGGCCAGAATCTGGAGCCGCTGTTTAAGACGATCCTCGATTATGTCAAGCCGCCCGAGGGCAACCCCTCCGCGCCTCTTGCGATGCTGTGCTCCTCGGTCGACTACAACGATTTTGTAGGCCGTATCGGCATCGGGCGTGTGGAGAACGGCTCCATCCGTGTGGGCCAGGAGGTGTCCGTATGCGACTGGCATGACAAAGATCTCTCCAAAAAAGGGCGCATCACCGCGCTGTACAGCTTTGAGGCCAATGGCCGCACTCCCATTGAATCCGCCGACGCAGGCGATATCGTCGCGTTCAGCGGCCTGACGGACATCAACATCGGCAATACCCTGTGCGACACGCAGATGGTCGAACCCCTGCCCTTCGTCAAGATCAACGACCCGACGGTCGAAATGACCTTTGCCGTCAACGACAGCCCCTTTGCGGGTAAAGAGGGCAAATTTGTCACCAGCCGTCAGATTCGTGACCGCCTGCATAAGGAACTGCTCAAGGATGTGGCGCTGCAGGTGGAGGATTCTCCCACCAGCGAGTCTTTCCGCGTGATGGGTCGCGGCGAGATGCATCTTTCCATCCTGATCGAGACGATGCGGCGCGAGGGCTACGAGCTGCAGGTGTCCCCGCCCAAAGTGCTGCTGCACGAGGTGGACGGCAAAACGATGGAACCCATGGAGCATGTCGTTATCGACGTCCCCACTGAATACCAGGGCAGTGTGATGCAAAAGCTGGGCAGCCGTAAGGGCGAGCTTGTCCAGATGGCGCCTCTGGGCTCCACGCGCATGCGCGTGGAATTCCGCATCCCCTCCCGCGGCCTGTTCGGATACCGCAGTGAGTTTCTCACCGACACACACGGCGAAGGCATCCTGAACACCATTTTCGATGGATATGACGAATGGCGCGGAGACCTTCCTGCCCGCAGCACCGGCAGCCTGATCAGCTATGAAACCGGTGTGGCCGTGGCCTACGGTCTGTTCAATGCGCAGCAGCGCGGTACGCTGATCGTGGACCCGGGCGACAAGGTCTACGAGGGCATGGTCGTTGGGTACAGCCCTGCCGGCGAGGACATCACCGTCAATGTATGTAAAACCAAGCATCTCTCTAATACCCGCGCCTCCGGCAGCGACGACGCGCTGCGCCTGGTGCCTGTGTCCAAATTCAGTTTGGAAGAAAGTCTGGAATTTCTGAAGCCGGACGAACTTCTTGAGGTCACACCAAGCAGCATCCGTATCCGCAAACGTATTTTGAACCACGACCTGCGCATGAAAGCCACCAAGGGCGGCAAGAATATCGGCTGAGCAAAAAACGCATAGATTCTGACCAAAACAGCGCCGGAACAGTTCCGGCGCTGTTTTTTTGGAGCACAGTACGCGCCTATTTGCTCAGGGTTCCCGCCTATTGGAGCGCGGAGAGCGAACGCCTCCATTGCTGATCCGCCAGGCCTGCGTCTTTCAGTTCGATGCGCTCGTCGATAAAATCCCACCGGTCCTGCGGGGAAACGAACTGAAGAAGCAGCCAGCGGGTAACGCACCAGCGCGGCAAATCCGTATCGCACCTGTAATACGGCCCGGTCTGCTCGGGATGACGCACCGCCCATTCTGTGGACGGGTTGTCCGTTTCTTTTTTGTCCAAAGCCACGGTATTGGCATTGACATCCACCTCGAACACCACCAGCTTCTGCGTGCCGTTGTGCAGGCGTTCGTTCAGATAGGCCCGGGCGGCAAATTCCGCCGCCTCGATGGGACGTGCAGCCAGCGACACAAAGCCCGGCTCCGTATTGCGGTAAACCGCCCGGTTTCCGTTGGTCCGATAGATCCATCCCTCCGCAACAATCGATTTCGCCCGGGAATATGTCGTTCCATGGTACAATATCACGCTGTTTCCATCTCCGTTCTTTCACGCAGCCTTTCATTGCCCGGCCGAAACGCCCAAGCGCTTTGCAGCAAAAGCTGCTTCGAGCCGCTTTCGCGGCTGGCGGGCGGCCTGAATTCTTTTCCGGCTGTTTTGTCTATCCAAAGATACCCCACTCTCCCATTTCATTTCAATCGTTTCTGCGTGAAAATGCTCTGAAGCGGCGTGAAATCGCTGTCGAAACCGGAAGAAAAAACGGCCGTGAGCAACGCTCCCGGCCGTTCTCTTATTTTATTCTTTTTCATTTCGGCCGGCATGTATCCCAGCCAGCATCGTAAGGGCCACAACGGGCACGCTCGCCACAGCAGCAGCCGCACCGCGGCGCAAAGCCGGGCTATACAGCCACATGCTCAGCAGAGCGGCACCCAGAACCACCGCACACACCACGGCCGTACGCAGCCGCAGCTTTCGCCGCAGTTCCAGTGTGTCCTCTTCATCCGGCATGACGCAAGGGGCCTTGCACCAAAGCGCCAGGCATCCCGCCGCCCACGCTGCAAACAGCAGTGCAGCGCTCTTTGCGGCAACGGCCGCAAGCAACAGCCCCGCGCCCCATACGGCAATACTGGACAGCGCACAGGAAAAAGGCGTTTTCGCATGCCATCCGCCTACTGTTTTCCGCAGCACCGTATAGACGGCAAGAAACACTGCGGACAATGGCAGTACGCCGAAAGCCCAAGAGACCGCCAGCACCACACCGTAGCTCAAAAGATTGGAAAGTATGGTCTGGATGCCGTATACCTGTACCTCCAACTCATCTTCGGTGATCACGCCCTTCTCCAGCAGGACCCCCGCAAACCAGTCAGCAAATCTGTCAATCATACCAGCGCCTCTTTCGCGCTCTCCCATACAAACACCTGCTCCACCGGAGCGGCCGCGTCTATGGGCAGCAGCAAATCGACCACGAACCGCCCGGGCTGTGCCAAACGCAGGGAGTATACACCATCGTACTTCTGCACGGTTTTCTTAATCTGCCCCACGCCAAGGCCGTGGCCCGGCAGGTGTTTGGTGCTTTCATGGCTTTCCGCCTGCTCCTCGCGGCCCGGTGCAACGGGATTTTCCATATGGATACTGCAAAAGAAATCGGATGGGCGCACCGTCAGCCGAATAAACCGTTCCGAATGGTTCTCCAGATACATATTCGCCTCAAAAGCATTGTCCCAAAGGTTGCCCAGCAGTGTGCACAGGTCCACTGGATCGGTCTTCATTTTCGGCACCTCAAGGCGTAGGGATACACGAATGCCGTTTTCTCTTGCGGCAGGAAGTTTCGCGTTCAGAATGGAGTCCACAGCCAGATTCCCGGAGTTCACCATCGTCGAGCTCTCATTTGTTTTATCACGCAGCGCTTCAATATAGCCCAGTGCTTCATCGCCTCTGCCTGTCTGAATCATCTGTCCGATGACGGAAAGGTGATTGAAGAAATCATGCCGCCAACCCATCAGGGTCTTGTGCGTATCCAGCAGATTTTGATACTGCGTATCCTCCAGGCCCTTGAGCTTCAGCTCGGCTTCCTGCCGCGCCGCCATTGCCGTGTAGCGGGAAATCGAGACCGTCTGCCACAGGCACAGGATATTCACCAGAAACAACAGAACCGCCACCAGCAGGAACAGGCCGTCGTTCACTCCCGGCACCATAAAATTCGGTTCCAAAAGCAGCATAATAACGCCGCTCACCGCTGGGATGAACACAGACAGCATCCAATTCCGCCAGGAAAGCGTGAGACGGAACGCCTTTCGTGTGACAAGCACCACGGCCGTGGCAATGAGCAGCCTCGTGGCAAGCGTATTGACCATGAAGAATGCCGACCGTTCCGAAAAATAAGTATACGGGTCGATCGTCGGAAAAAACATCAAAAGCGCGCTGCTGTATATGAAGTCGATTGAAAAAAAGAGTACCGAGCAAAATGCGGGCCAGAACAGGCGCATCATCACCGTTCCCCGAAAGAGCAAAAGCGAAAACGCGGCGTAGACGCACGTCATCACACCAAGGCCTATCATCCCGGAGAGCCAGCAATTACAGGCGAACAGCACCGCCGCCAGCACGGGAAGGAACAGATAATAATACTTGGGCTGCCGGAGACGTGTCCGCATCATTTTCCGGAAAAGATACAGGATCAAAAAGCAGTCGAACACATCCACTAAATACTGCCATGTATTCCACAGGATATTCTCCATCATTGCCCTCCTCTCAGAGCAATCAGAGCGTCCTTGACGCTTTGAAAATAGGTCGTGCTTACCAGAATCTCCCTGCCGTCAATAAGTGTGATGCTATTCCGCCGCAGGCCCTTCACCGCATGAAGGTTGACGATATAGCCGCGGTGACACTTTTTAAAATCCTCTGCCGGCAGGAGTTTTTCCATCTGCGCGAATGTGAGCGCATAGCTTTGCGTTTTATCGTATGTATAAACGATGCTGCTGTGGTTGCTTGCCTCCACATACAGTATTTCTGTGAGGAAGTATCTGTCCTGCTGGGAAATACCGCGCTGCAGCACGATGCTCCTGCGCTCTTTGAGACGGCAATTCCTGGCGATATAATCCATTGCAGCGTCGATGCGTTCCTGCTCCACGGGCTTGATGATATAGTCCTGTGCGTGCACTGTATAGCCCTTGAGCGAAAGCTCCGGATGGTTCGTAACAAACACGATATCCGCCGAACAGCCCGCACCGCGCAGCTCCTGCGCAAAAGCGAATCCGTCCTTTCCGGGCAGTTCCACATCCAGAAAAACGGCATCGTATGTACGCAAATCCGCCGGCCCCACTTCCGCCACGCACTGCACAGCCGTGATGCTGACGCCTCCATGCCGGCTTCCCCAGCTTTGAACCTGCCGCCGCAGTCTTTCCAATTCATAATAATTATCTTCCGCAATGAACACCTGCATTGAGCCCTCTCCTACCAAAAATGATGATTTCGCGCGTTTCAGACCGGGGTTCGCGCAGATTCCCTTGCGCCCGCAGCAGATTTGCGGTATACATTTCCTTATGGGATTCCCCCGCAAACCATTCACCCAATCAAAAACAGGAGGTACATCATGAAAAAATGTGAAAAGGGATTCTTCAAAGCATGCTCCAAATTCATCGGCAAAGCCGCCAAGATCGGCGCCAATGACCGTTGCTATGGCCTGCATTATCAGCCCAAGAAGCCGGCCGCTCTGAAAAAATAATCCGGTCACCCAGTCCAAAGCAGTGCAGGCATCTGTCTGCACTGCTTTTTTGCTGTCCTCCCGTTATGGAAAAACAGCAGCAACCGTTCCTATCTCCTGTCCGCGCCCTATCATTTTACCCTGATTTCCAGATTTCGGCAACATATTCCCCAAAGCCGTAGAAACAAGCACAAATAGCGTGGGACGTTAACCGATATGCAAAACGCGAAACGGCCCGTCATTTTCCAGCCCTTCACCAGCCTGACTCAACGTAGGGTAGAGGTTTCCATTTTCCCCCAGGCTGCCGGAGCTCCAGCGCACAGTGCAGCCGGGACGGTATGCCCCACCCTGTGCATCCACAAATGTGTATGAAGAATGGGTTTCTATGACTTTGCCGGATGTTCCGTCCGAGTGTTCCGTCCGGACAACAAGCCACACTTTCGCATCTGCTGCCGGCGCTTCATCAGACGGAAAAGTCTCCCGCAAAAACGGCCCCAAATCGAATGTCCAAACAACCTCCCTACGCATCTTTGAGCCGTCGGATGCAGTTTCTTGTGTACGGGATATCCACACGGCTTCCTCGTCCCACAGGACCCAATTCCACGCCTCGCCGCTCAGCGGGTCCAAAGCAGTTACCCTCGCCACTGGCCGTGTGCACTCGTGTCCGGCTGCATGCACCGAAAACGGTGCGGGCAAAAAAGCCAGTATAATTACAAGCCCCAGCAGAGCCAAGCCTGTCCTTTTCATATCGAACCTCCCTGTTTGCACCTCGCAGCGCAAAACACGCATACCGCCGCTCTTCCTGAAAAAATCATAGTCTTGCCCGGGCCGGGACACAAGTCTCCCCGCGTGAAAGCCCCAAGCAGAAGCGTGAAAACAGGTAATTGTGTTTCTCCGCCGGATGTCTTTTCCTTTTGCGCATAAACATTTCTTCGACAAAATAAGAATACTGTGATATACTGCTTTTATTGCGTAAAAGAGGAGGAACCGACCGTGACAACACAAGAACGATTTGCTCGCCGCCGCAAAAAGCTGGAAGAAAAGCTGACCCGGCTGGATCTTCAGGAGGCGCGCACGCTCCAACGGGAACAGGCGCACGACGAACAGATCGCGCGCGACCTGGCCGGGGTTCCCGGCCATTTTGCCCACGGCCTTAATTTTTATAAGCTGTTCTGGGTGTTTTTTCTTTGCTGTTTCCTGGGAGTGGTCATCGAGACTATTTTTTGCTGGATCGCCTCCGGCAGGCTTTCACAGCGCACCGGCCTCGTGTGGGGGCCTTTCAATCTGATCTACGGCATCGGCGCGGTGCTGCTCACCGTCTGCCTGCATCCGTTCATCGGAAAAAGCGACCGCTGGATCTTCATCGGCGGTTCCATCATCGGAGGCGCCTTCGAGTATTTCTGCAGCTGGCTGCAGGAAACCGTGCTGGGCACCGTGAGTTGGGACTATACCGGGTATCCTTTCAACCTGAACGGACGCATCAATCTGCTGTATTGCCTGTTCTGGGGCGCACTGGCGCTGGTATGGGTGAAAGAGGTATTTCCACGGCTGAACGGCTTTATCGAACGGCGCGTTTCCAAAACCTACGGTGTCGTCATCAGTTGGGTGCTCATCGCATTTATGCTTGCGAACTCTCTTGTAAGCGGCGCGGCGGTGCTGCGCCAGAGCCAGCGTTATGAAGGCGTCCCCGCAACGCACGCCTGGCAGCAGGTGCTGGACGACCGTTTCCCCGACAGCCGCCTCGCTAAGATCTATCCCAGTATGGTGCGCGTGGAAGAATAAAAGACACGACTGCCGCACCCCTCAAAAAGCCAAAAGAGCGCCGTGCTTTCGCAAAAGCACGGCGCTCTTTCAGCTTGACGAAAAAGCAGCGCTTTTTCGTCAAGCTGCCTACGAACAGGGCCTGCGGCCCCGTTCGCCGCGCACGGCGCGGAGTTATTTTAAATGAAAAAGGGGTTCACCACCCCTTTTTCAAGCTTTTTCCCCAGACGCTTCTTTCACTTCCTTGCCTTTTTCGTCCGTCTGAGAGCGCCGTGCTTTCGCAAAAGCACGGCGCTCTTTTTTCTTTACAGCATTCTTGCGAACCAGGCCAGAAGAGCAAGCCCGCCCCATAGGGTAAGAGACAGAGCAAATACAACAGCCGCAATGGTCAGATACCGCTTTTTGTTCATGACCACGTAAGCGATGTATTCCCGCAAAAGAGCGTTGGGCAGATAATAGCCTGCCGTCCTGCCGCCCACACCGTCACAGGAAAAGCCGGCCCGTCCGGCGTACAGCCCCGCCCGCAGCAGATGGTAATCGCTTGTCGCATAGATACAGCAGTACGGCTTGCCCTCGCTGTGCGCCTCAGCCACGCGCTTGGAATATAAAAAATTTTCCCTCGTGTTCTTCGACTGTGTTTCCGCCAGCACAAGCTCCGCCGGATAACCTTTTTCCATTGCGTACTCCCGCATGGCTTCAGCCTCGGGACGCGGCTCATCCGCCCCCTGTCCTCCGGACATTATCAGGCAAGGCTCACGCCCCGTTTTTCTTTTTTGCCGCGCCGCATACCGCAGCGCCGCATCTACGCGCCCGGCCAGCAGCGGAGGCACCTTGCCGTCTATCAGCCCGCTGCCCAATACAACGATATAATCCACTCTTTTACGCGGCGGGAACCACTTTCCCACATAGAACGCCGTCAGAAACACCAGGCTGTGCAAAGCGAAAAAGACCGCCGTCCCCAGAAGCGCCATCCACAGCGGATACAGCCAGGGAAACAATCCGCTTTTGCCCAAAACCCACGGAAGCGCCATAAGCGCAAGGATCGCCAGAGCAAGGATCAGCGTCAGCATATGCTTGAGGCTCGGCCGTTCCCGCTTGAGCATCTGCACCGTATTCCAGAGCAAAAGCCCCAGCAGGATATAAACGCCGAACAACAGCAAAAACGCAAACACAAGCGCCGCACAGACAAGGAACAGGAACGACGCGGCGCTGTCGGGATATGCCAATGCCGCCAGCAGCGCGCACACGCCCAGCGTCACAAGAAACATGTCGAACCAGAAGCCGGCTGCCATGCCCGTGTGTTTTTTTCGTTTTACCGCCCAAAACAAAGCAAACACTGCGGGCGGCAGCAGCGCTATCGTGAACAAATAATGCGTCATAGTCCTCTCCCCGCGCATTTTGACGACAGTGCGGCGCGCTCAAAAAAATGTCACCTGGCTGGATTTTGGCAAGTCTCCCAGCGCGCCGATGTCCGCCAACGTATCCATGATGGTATTGGAAACGATACCGTATTCCATATGCCCTTCGTTCTTGGCCGTAGCGCAAATAGCATTGCACGCACTTTGCAGATCCTCGGCGGAAATATACTGTTGGCCTTCCAGGGTAGCCTTTTCCAGCGTGTTCGCCGCTGCGTCTCCCAGCCCCTTCAGCGCCATAAAAGGCAGGCGGATCTTACCATCCTCCACCGTATAGGTCTTGGCGCGGCTTTTCCCGATGCGGATGGGCAGAAATTCGTAGCCGCGCTGCAGCATCTCGTTTACCATCTGAAGTGAAGCAAGGATGTCCTCGTCCTTGGCTTTCTTTTCTTCTTTCAGGCGGGCATTTACTTCTTTCAAATGCTGTTTCGCTACTTTTATACCGCCCACCGCGGCATCATAGTCGATATCGTCGCCGCGCACCGTGAAGTGTGTGGCGTAAAATTCCAGCGGATGATACACCTTGAACCACATCAGGCGGATAGCCGCGATCAGATACGCCACGGCATGCGCCTTCGGGAACATGTACTTGATTTTCTTACAGCTGTCCAAATACCATTCAGGCACATCGTGGGCGCGCAGCATATCCTCCACGCCCTCCGGGAAACCGCCCTTCGCCACCTTGCCCTTTCGCGTCAGCTCCATGATGGTAAACGCCTGCTTCGGCTCCACACCCTTATGAAGCAGGTATGTCATGATACTGTCGCGGGTACCGATCACCTCGGAAATGGTACACACGCCGTCCTTGATCAGGTCCTGCGCGTTGCCGTTCCACACGTCGGTGCCGTGGGACAGGCCGGATATCTGAATCAGGTCGCCAAAGCTCTTGGGCTGTGCTTCGATGAGCATGTTGCGCACAAAATTCGTGCCAAGCTCCGGGATGCCGAAGGTTCCCGTCAGGCTGTCGATATCCTCCGGCTTCACACCCAGCGCCTCTGTGGAGACCAGCAGCGAGATGACCTTAGGGTCATTCATGGGCACCGAATCCATCTTGATACCGGTCATATCCTCCAGATGCTTGTACATCGTGGGCACATCGTGCCCCAGCTCGTCCAGCTTGAGTATGGTATCGTGCAGGTATTTGAACTCGAAATGCGTAGTGATCATGCCCTTTTCCTTGTCGTCTGCCGGATGCTGGATGGGGCAGAAATCAAACACGTCATAATTGCTGGGCACAACGACCATGCCGCCCGGATGCTGGCCGGTGGTGCGTTTGACGCCTACGCATCCCTGTACCAGCCGGTTCTCCTCCGCATGGTTTACGATGCGCCCGCGCTCCTCCAGGTACTTTTTCACATAGCCGTAGGCCGTTTTATCCTGCAGGCCGGAGATCGTGCCCGCCTTGAACACATGGTCGTGGCCGAACAGGTCCTCCGTATAGCGGTGAATCCGGCCCTGCACCTCGCCGGAAAAGTTCAGGTCGATATCCGGTTCCTTATCGCCGTCAAAGCCCAGGAAGGTCTCAAACGGGATGTCATGGCCGTCCACGATGAGCTTTTCGCCGCACTGGGGGCAAATACGGTCCGGCAGGTCGAAGCCGTCTGCCACCGAGCCGTCGGTGTAAAACTCGCTCCATTTGCATTTGGGACACAGGTAGTGAGGCGGCAGGCTGTTCACCTCAGAGATGCCCGAAAAGTGCGCCACGGCCGAGGAACCGACAGAGCCGCGGGAACCGACCAGATAACCGTACTCTTCGCTTTTCAGCACCAGCTTCTGGGCGATGACATACAGCACTGCGAAGCCGTGCTTGATGATGGAATCCAGCTCGCGCGTAAGACGCTTTTCCACAAGCTCGGGCAGCGGGTCGCCGTAGCGTTCCCGCGCGTTGCGCATGGTATCCTCCCGCAGGGATTCATCCGCGCCCTCGATGGTGGGCGTATACAGTCCTTTGGGGATGGCGCGCACGTCACCGTCCACCATATCCGCGATACGGTTTGGGTTCGTGATGACGATCTCCCGCGCCTTCTCCGGAGAAAGGTAGCTGAACTGCTTGAGCATATCATCTGTGGTACGGAAGTACAGCGGCGCCTGATTATCGGCGTCCTTGAAGCCGTTGCCCGCCTGCAGCACCGCGCGGTAGATGGCGTCCTCCGGCTCCATAAAATGCACGTCGCCCGTAGCCACCACCATTTTGCCCAACGCTTCGCCCAGACGGATAACCGTCTTGTTGAATTCCTGAATCTGCTCGATGCTGTCCACCATGTGTTCCCGCAGCATGTATTCGTTGTTGCCCAGCGGCTGCACCTCAAGAAAATCGTAATAAGCGGCGATATTTTTCAGCTCATCAAAGCTTCGCCCCTCCACGATCGCCCTGTAAAGCTCTCCCGCTTCACAGGCGGAGCCGATGATAAGTCCCTCACGGTATTTGTTCAAAAGGCTGCGCGGCACACGCGGAACCTTGAAGAAATAATCCATATGCGCAGCCGAAATGATACGGTACAGATTTTTCAAACCCGCCGCATTGCGCACCAGAATGATGAGGTGAAAATTCTTCTTTGCCAGCTCACGCGTGCCGCCAAGACCTGTGTTCACATTCTCCAGCGCCGTTACGCCGCGCAGAGCAAGATCCTCGATCATCTTCACGTAGATCTGTGCCAGCGCCTTCGCGTCGTCACAGGCGCGGTGGTGCTGAAACGGCGGGATCTCAAGATATTTACCGATGGTATCCAGCTTGTAATTGCGCAGTCCAAGATAGAGTGCCTGCGCCAGCGGCAATGTGTCGATGTAGGTGTTGCCGAACGGCACACCGTACCGCTCCGCACACGCCTTTAAGAAGCGAATGTCAAAGCCATGGGCATTGTGCGCGATGAGCACACGGCCGTCCACAAATTCCAGAAACGCCCGCAGCGCCTCCTCCTGCCCCGGTGCATCGGCCACCATTTCGTCGGTGATGTTGGTGATCTTCGTTATTTCCTCGGGAATATGGCAGCCCGGATTTACAAAACTGTTGTAGCTTTCGGTGATCTCGCCGTTCTCGACCACCACTGCGCCGATTTCCGTGATGGCGCAGTCGGCCGGTGAAAGGCCCGTAGTCTCCAAATCGAACACTACGAAGGACTGGCTCATGGCGCCCGTGGCCGCACCATACACAACGGGCACCATGTCATCCACAAAATAAGCTTCCACGCCGTAGATAAGCTTAAAATCCGGGTCTTTCTTTCGGATATCGTCCGTGGCCAGCATCGCTTCAGGGAAGCCCTGCACCACGCCGTGATCTGTGACAGCGACCGCGCGGTGACCCATGCGGTGGGCCGTTTTTACGATGGTTTTAGGGTCACAGAAACCATCCATGCTGCTCATTTTCGTATGCAGATGCAGCTCCACACGCTTTTCCGGCGCAGGGTCCACACGCTTTTTCCGCACCACCTTCAGCACGTCATAAGGGTAAATGACATAATCGCGCTCGTATTTGTCATAGGCACAGTCGCCCTTGATGATAAGCGTGTCCCCGGGGCCAAGCTCCTCCCACTTGTCGCAGTTTTCTCCCTCCTGCGGCCGTATTTTCAGATTGATGGAGCCTGTATAATCCGTGATGGAAATGGAATAGATCTTGCGCCAGTTCCCCTTGATCTCTGTAAAGAATACATCGCCCCAAACCGTAACTTTGCCGGCCTCTGCCCCAACATCGCGCAGCGCCGTCAGGCCCGTCGGCTGGAACATATGCCCATTCACCAGCTTGGCGGGCGCGTCCTCCAGGTCCAATCCCTGCACCTTTACGGCAGGCCCCTCGCTTTTGGCCTTGAACTGGCGGGCGGGCGGCGCCTTTTTCAAGATATGTTCTTCCACGGCCTCGGCCGAAATAGCCGTGTCGCACACCAGCGCCACCTGCGGCCGCACTCCGGTGCGCGCGGCGATCAGCTCCTCCAGTTTCACGGCAAATTCCATCTGCGTCAGCAGCAGCACACCATTCTGCACGCGCACGGTGATGTGCTCCCCCGCAATATCCACCTGAGCCCCCGACAAAAAGCCGTTAATGGGCAGGCCTGCGTCTTTCAATTCCTCTGCCAGCTCCAACACGGCACGGGACGTAAGGCAGGTATATGCAAACAGGCCCTGCACCTTGAGTGCAAAGCCCGGGAACTGCGGCTCTAAGGATGCGATCAGGCGTCCGCTGGTCTCAGCGGGCACCGGATTTGCCGTACGGTATACCACAGTGATGATTTTATTTTGCCTGTCCGCAACGACACGCTCCACGATGGCGCTGCCGTAGCTGTCCATAAACGCGGCGTCAGCCGTAAACTGCGGCCAGAGCTGCGTAAGCATGGGCTTCATTATTCCAACACCAACCGTTCGATCTCTTCACACAGCTCGTCCACGATATTACCGCGCAGCATACGCACCTGCTGTCCCCTGACGAACAGCATGGCGCAGTCCTTACCTCCGGCAATGCCGATATCCGCGCCCCTGGCCTCGCCAGGGCCATTGACCACGCAGCCCATGACAGCCACCTTGATCGGCTTATTGCAGCCGCGCAGACGCTCCTCGACCTCCGAGGCGATTTGGGCTACGTTGATATTTGTACGCCCGCAGGTAGGACAGCTGACGACCTCGGGGCCGGGCACAAAATGTCCCGCGGCGCGCAGGATGTCAAAACCCGCACGCACTTCTTTTTCCGGCTCGTCCGTCAACGACACGCGAATGGTGTCTCCAATCCCCTCCAACAACAGTGTCCCTATGCCCATAGCCGATTTAATAAGGCCCATACGGTATGTACCGGCCTCGGTAACGCCCACATGCAGAGGGTAATCGCACCGCAGGCTGAGCTGGCGGTATGCTTCCACCACCACGGGGACATTGGAGGATTTGATAGAGATGACAATATCGTTGAAATCGTGCCTTTCCAGCAGCGATACATGGTACATCGCGCTCTCCACCAGCGCTTCCGGCGTAACCTTTCCGTATTTTGCAAGGATCTCCTTTTCCAGGCTGCCGCCGTTTACGCCGATGCGGATGGGGATGCCCCTTGCACGGCAGGCCGAAGCGACCTCGCCGACATGGGCGTCATCTCCGATGTTGCCCGGGTTGATGCGTATTTTATCCACGCCCGCTTCGGCGCAAGCCAAAGCGACCTTGTAATCAAAATGAATATCCGCCACAACAGGCATTTTTACAGCATTCTTTAATGCCTCTACCACGGGCACGTCCGCAACGGACGGAACCGTGACCCGTACGATCTGGCAGCCTTCTGCTTCCAGCCGTTTGGCCTGGGCCACATTTCCCGCGATATCATGAATGGGCACATTGAGCATGCTCTGCACTGCAACAGGATTTCCACCGCCCACTGTAACGCCGCCTATACGGACGGCTCGTGTATTCTTGCGCATTGTCTTCCCTCTTTTTATACGATCAGTTTGGTGATATCGTTGAATGTGGCAAAAATCATCAGCCCGATGAGCAGGATAAATCCCGCGGCGTTGATGGCGATCTCATATTTTTGGCTGATGGGTTTTCGGCGGATCGCCTCGATGATAAGGAATACCAGCCGTCCGCCGTCCAACGCAGGAATGGGCAGAAGGTTAAAAATGCCCAGATTGATGGTAATGAGCGCGAGCAGCATCAACAGTGAAGAAAGCCCCAGCGAAGACGCCTCACTGATGGCGGAAACAATGCCTACGGGACCGGACAAATTGTTGACCGCGATACGGCCCGTAATAAGATCCGTCAGGCTGAGCACGACCATACGCCCCAGCGAGAGCGTCCAGTTTCCCGCCTCTTTCAAAACGCTGCCCACCGTCTTTTTCTCGCCCAGCACTTTAAAATCAATGACAAGCTGGTTGACGCCGTTTTCTTCGTAGGTATCGAACACCACATTGTCCAGCTGCACGCGCTTTCCGTCACGCAATACGGTCAAGTCCGCCTGCCCCTGCTGGGTACGGGCGAACTCATAGATGATATCATTTGCGATAAAGCAGCGCCGTCCGTTTACCGCAACGATGGTGTCTCCTACCTGCAGGCCGGACTGCTGTGTGGACGAACCCTCGTAAAATTCCGCTACGGTGCGCGTGCTGATGAGCTGCTGCGAACACACCACGCAAACAAGGACCACAAACCCCAGAAGGAGGTTCATCACAGCGCCCGCCACGGTGACAAGGATTCGGTTTCCCACCGGGGCCTTTGTAAAGGAACCCGCCTCTTCGCTCTCCTCGTCCTCACCCTCCATACTGACAAAGCCGCCGATGGGAAACAGGCGCAAGCCGTATTTTGTTCCCCCGCGGGTGAAGCTGAACAGCGTAGGCCCCATGCCCAGCGCGAATTCGTTCACCTGGATGCCGCTGAACTTCGCAGTGAGGAAATGCCCCAGCTCATGAATGAAAATCACAATGCCGAATACGAATACCGACGCCAACACCGTAATGAGAAACGACCCCGCGCTGCTGAAAAATGATGCCATTCTGTGCCCTGCCTTTTATTTCATTTGTTCGGCCGCGCCGTGCGGACCGTATAACAGCCCGGCGCGCCGCCGCCCATTCTTTTAGGATACATGTGCTAAAACATATGCGCGCGCCGCCGCGTCGCATGCATACACGTCATCCAGAGTATACGGCCCGCCGAAGGCTTCGCTGTCCACAACGCCCTCCACCAGCTCACCGATTTTCAGGAATGGAATGCGTCCCTCCAGAAACAGACGCACCGCCTCTTCGTTTGCGCCGTTTGCAGCACACGGTGCAAGGCCGCCCTTGCCGATTGCTTTTTTACATGCCGCGAGGCAGCGGAAAGTAGCCTCATCCGCTGTGTCAAAAGTCAGCTCGTGCAGCTTTGTGAAGTCCAGCTCCGGCGCAGGGCCGGGCACACGCTCCGGCCAGGTAAGCGCGTACTGGATGGGGATGCGCATATCCGGCACCCCCAACTGTGCCAAAATGGAGTTGTCACTGAACTGCACCATCGAATGGATAATACTCTGGCGCTGTACCACCACCTGTACCTGCTCTGCCGGCAGGCCGAACAGCCAGACAGCCTCGATCAGCTCCAACCCCTTGTTCATCAGCGTGGCGGAATCAATGGTGATCTTGCTTCCCATGCTCCAGTTGGGATGGCGCAGCGCATCGTCCTTTGTAACATTCTGCAGCTCCTGCCGCGTGCGGCCGAAAAACGGCCCGCCGGAGGCCGTCAACAGTATCTTTTGCAGGCTTTTGGCCGAGTATTCGTCCTGTAAGCATTGGAAAATGGCCGAATGCTCACTGTCCACAGGCAGAAGCTTGACGTTATTCTCCCGGACGGCATCCGTCACGAGGGAACCTCCGGTGACAAGGCTCTCCTTGTTGGCCAGCGCCACATCCCGCCCGCTTTTGATGGCGGACAGCGTCGCGGCAAGCCCGGCAATGCCCACCACCGCGTTGAGCACGATGTCCGAGCCGTCCATAGCTGCCAATTCTTCAAGACCTTCTTTGCCTCGCAGAAGGACCGGCGCGCCCGGCATGCCGTGCAGCTCCCGGGCGGCGCGGTCCGCCGCCGCGTCATCCACAACAGCAATGCAATGAGGATGAAACTCCTGTACCTGTCGCAGCAGCAGCTCCACATTGGAATGCGCCGCCAGCCCAAACACGCTGTATTCCTGCGCGCGGATAACATCCAGGCTCTGCGTACCGATAGAACCTGTGGAGCCAAGGACCGTGACCTTTTTTGTCATAATATCACGCCTCGTTATTTCGTAAAATAGTAAAATACCGCCGTCACGACCATTGCGACAAACGGCGCGATGAAAAGCACGCTGTCGAAGCGGTCCATAATGCCTCCGTGCCCGGGAAAGATGGTGCCGTAATCCTTGATGCCGCACTGGCGCTTGATCACAGAGGCAAACAGATCGCCCACGATCCCCAGCAGAGAGCCGAACCCACCCAGCAGCACAACGACCACATAATACCGCCAGCCCAGCGTATCCAGAGGCACGCCGACAAGCTGCCCGTGCAGCGCTGTATAGCATGCGGTAACAACAACGCCCAGCAGCATGCTTCCCATCACGCCGCCCACGGCTCCCTCGATGGTCTTGTTGGGGCTGACGACCGGCGCCAGCTTATGCTTGCCGAACGCGCGTCCCGCAAAATATGCGGCGGAATCCCCGCCCCAGGCAAAGCCCAAAATCAGGAAAATAAAATACAGCGCATCGTAGCCGTATGTCGCTCGCGGCAGAAGCTGCTTGAGATAAATGAGGGAATAAAAGCAGAACATGATGATGCAGGAAAACAGCACCATGCCGCCCAGCTTTGCATAATTGATGGACTTTGAATTGCCGATGACACACAAAACGAGGTACAACGCAAAAATGTAGGACGCCGGAAGCATACAGATGCGAACCATATGGAAATCGCTGAACATCACCAGCAGCGTATACGGTACAAAGCCCCAATAAATATACGCAGCCTTTTCAAACCGGAACGCCTTGAACACCTCATGGATGGCGAGCAGGCAAATGGCCGCAATGACGACGTTGAACACGAAGGTGTCGAACAGCGCCATCACCGCGAACAGTACCACCAGGCCGACTGCGGAGGTAATCACTCTTGTTTTCATAGCCATGCCTCGCTTTGCTTTCAAATTCCGCCGAAGCGGCGGCTGCGGGTATTGTATTCTTCAATGGCCCGGTCCAGATCCGTCCGGGTAAAATCCGGCCATAACACGTCCATATCCACAAATTCCGCATAAGACGCCTGCCACAGCATAAAATTGGAGAGCCTGTGCTCTCCGCTGGGGCGCAGAATGAAATCCGGATCTTTCTGCCCGGCGGTATACATTACGCCCGATACCGTCTCAATGTCGATGTCCTCAGGCCGCAGCACCCCCTGCTGTACACGGCGTGCCAGGATCTGCATCCCCCGCACGATCTCCTGCCGGCCGCCATAGTTGACAGCCACGTTGAGCACCGTACCGGTGTTGCCGCGGGTTTTTTCCTCGATATCGTTCATCTGCGCCTGGTATTTGGCGGGCAGCGCCGTGCGGTCGCCCAAAAACACCACACGGTTGTTCTCCTTCTGGTAATCGTACGCCATAATAAGGTATTCGCCGAACAGCTTCATAATGCCGTTGACTTCCTCCATCGGACGCGACCAGTTCTCGGTGGAAAACGCATAAAACGTGACGCAGGCGACCTCCAGCTCGTTGCAGTAGCGGATGATATCCCGAAACACCTCTGCGCCCCTGGTGTGGCCCGCAGTGCGCGGCAGGCCGCGTTTTTTGGCCCAGCGGCCGTTCCCGTCCATGATGATTCCGATGCTCAAGCCTTTTGCAAAGCCTGGTTCATGTGCCATAATGCTCTTGACTCCTTTATAAAAATGAATGCCGCGCGGGCTGCCGCGCGGCACACATCCAGCCGTGGAAACGCCGCGTGCGCGGGCTCCGTCAGATTTCCATGATCTCTTTGTTTTTGGCCTCGCAGGTCTTATCGATCTCCTTGACAAATTTGTCGGTGATCTTCTGCATCTCATTTTCGAGGTTTTTCAAATCGTCCTCTGTCAACTCGCCCGCCTTTTTCTTCGCTTTGAATTTGTCCAGCGCGTCACGGCGGACGTTGCGCACCGCGATTTTCGCTTCCTCACCCATGTGCATGGCTTCCTTGGTGAGCTGTTTGCGCCGTTCCTCCGTAGGAGCCGGGAAAACCAGACGCATCACGCGGCCGTCGTTGGTGGGATTGATACCAATATCAGAGGTAAGGATCGCCTTTTCAATGGCGTGCATCAAAGAAGCGTCCCAAGGGCTGATGGTGAGCACGCGCGCCTCTGCCACAGAAACCGCGGCCACCTGATTGATGGGCGTGGGCGTGCCATAATAATCCACCGTCACCTTATCGAGGATGGCGGGGTTCGCACGGCCCGCGCGGATCGTCGCATGCTCCTTTACAAGATGGTTGATGACGCCGGTCATTTTGTCTTCATAGGTCTTTGTCTCTGCGCTCATAATCGTCTCTCCTCTTTTCCTTATTGCTCGACCACGAGCGTGCCGATGGGCTCACCCGCTACTGCTTTTGCAATATTTTCGGGGTGCAGGATATCAAATACCAGAATGGGCAGCGAATTATCGCGGCACATCGTCGCAGCGGTGCTGTCCATCACGGCAAGCTGGTCCGCCAGCACACGGCTGAACGTAAGCGTGTCGTATTTTTTTGCATCTGCATATTTTTTGGGGTCCTTGTCGTAAACGCCGTCCACCATCGTCGCCTTGAAGATGATATCCGCGTTAATCTCCGCAGCGCGCAGCGCCGAAGCTGTGTCCGTGGAAAAGAACGGGTTGCCCGTTCCGCAGGCCAGAATGATGACTCTCCCTTTTTCCAGATGGCGGATGGCCCGGTTGCGGATGTAAGGCTCGGCGATCTGCTGCATGGACAAAGCTGTCTGCACACGCACCTCTACGCCCAAATGCTCCAGGGCGTCAGCCACGGCCAGCGCATTCATGGCCGTGGCCAGCATACCGATCTGATCCGCACGGGTACGCTCCATCTCGCCGCTGGAGCGGCCGCGCCAAAAGTTGCCGCCGCCCACCACGATCGCGATCTCAGCACCCAAATCGTGGGCGTCTTTGATGCCTTTACAAATGGTCTGGATGGTATCCATGTCCAAGCCAAAGCCTTTGTCCCCGGACAGCGCCTCCCCGCTCAGTTTCAGCAACACGCGTTTGTATTTCACCGACATAGCAACACCCCATCGAAGCAATTTCATTTTCTCATCTATTTTACATGATTTTACCTGTAAAGTAAAGCCGTCAAATATACTTTTGCGCAAGCGGCAGTTCTGCAAGCTCGATGCGAAGCATCGTTTCGCGGGAATCGCCGCTGTATGGCAGCGGCACACTGGAAAGCACATCTGTCTCCGCCCCAGGCAGACGTACCGGCAGCTCTACGATAAAACGCGCACCGCGCTCCGTCCGGTTTTCCGCATGAATTTCTCCCCCCTGCATCCGTGCAAACTGCTGCGCAATATACAGCCCCAGACCGGAGCCTCCCCGCTCCCCCTGCCCGCGCCAGAATTTTTCAAACAAGTGCGGCAGCGCCTGCTCGGGAATACCGCAGCCATCGTCCTCCACAACGATACGCGCATACAGCCCATCCCTCTCCAGCAGAACGAACACCGCGCCGCCCCCGGGTGTGTGCTTAAGCGCATTGGAAAGCAAGTTCAGCACGATCCTGTCCAGACGCTGCGTATCGCACAGCAGACCGCACGGACCTTTGGAACGGTTTTCAAACCGCAGCGTAACGCCGCACGCCTGAGCATAAGGTCGGGCGCCCTCCACTGTTTCCGCAAGCGCAGCGGCAAGGTCCGTGTACTCTTCCGTCTGAACGTTTTTTACGTCCGCGTATTGCGCATCCAGAATGTTTGCCGCCAGACGCAGCGTCTTATACAAGTTCTGCTCCGCATAATCCAGATACTTTTCCACTCCGTCCGCAATATCCTTGCCAGGCCGGCACAGCCTGCGCCGCAGCAGCTGCAGCGAGGACAGCACAACCGTCAGAGGTGTCTTGAATTCATGAGACAGCATGGCCGCCTGTTCCCATTCTGAAGCAGAAGTCCCGCTTATCCCGACCGTCTCTTTCTCCCGGAACAGCTCCGGCAGACGCAGTGCAAGACTTCGCGTCAGGCGCTCGGCTCCGGCCAGAGCCGCATCCTCCGGGATTCCCAATACGCTGCACAAAGCAGCGCCGTGTACCGCGCCGTCCTCCGCCGGAAGCGGAAACAGCCAATTTCCCGCCTTGTCGCCGTTCTGCGCACAAACGCAAACAGGCTTGCCGGCGCAATGCGCCAGGCAAGCCAATATCATATCATCTTCGTTTTCCGTCCGGGCCCGTGCGATTTGCCCCGGGAACGTCAATTCCTTCAGCAAAGTACCGAGCCGGACCACAAATCGGACTTCCTCTGCTCCCAGCAGCGTCCTCAACGCCTCCGCTGCAGCCAGCAGGACTGCTTCCGCGCACGTTTGCGGCGGAGCCGTCTGTTCAAAATATTGCAGCAACACCGCATTGACATCCATTCTCATGCGCCCGGCACGCCCCTCCTAGAGCAGATTGTGCAGCCGGATCCCCGCCGCCATCAGTGTAAGGAACCGGCCGTTGGACAAATGTAATGCATCTTCTTTATGTCCCAGCTTCAAGAGCGCATGCAGCGCTTCTGAATCCACCTCAAATATCTGCTGGATCACCTTTCGCAGCGCTTTTTCAACGCATTGCTCCGTAGTACCGTTCCGGGCCGCGATTTCCGCGTATACGTCCTTGCTCATCAGGCAGGTGCCCTGATGCGTAAGAAGAATCAGCAGTGCCTGTTCCAAATACAGAAATCCAACGGCGCTCGTCTGCACACCCAAGTCTATCACCGCTTTGGACACAATGTGCTCCAGTGTGCACTTCTTTTGGGAAGGGGCCTCGCCTGCAAGCGTACGGATGCGGCGCATCAGCAGCTCCAGCTGGTACGGCTTCAGCAGAAACCAATCCGCTCCCTGCGCCAACGCCGCCCGGGCAATATGTTCCTGCCCATACGCGCTGATCGCAATCACCTTCGGACGCTTCGGCGGCGGATTCTCCCGCAGCTCGTTGAGCAGATCCACACCGTCCATGTTGGGCATCACGATATCCAGGAGCAAAACGTCCGGCTGTTCCGTTTGGAGCTTGGCCAGCGCTTCAAGCCCATCACATGCTTGGCCGCAGCAGGCCATATCGGACTCCAGCTCCAATGCATCCTTCAGCAGGTCATTCTGGATCGGATCGTCCTCGGCGATCAGCACTCGGATCTTCGCGTTTTCATTCATACAGCCCACTCACTCTTCCGCGCCGCACGGCAAAAGGCCCGCGCGCCGGATGTCCTCCACAATCCCCCGCACGGCGCACGGCTCCACCGCATTTTCCCACAGGAAAACAAGAAGACGGCAAGTCCCCTCCTGCGTATCGCAGATTGCCCGGCAGGATTGCGTGTCCCGGCCTCCGGCCTGCAGCACCGTAACGGAAACCCCATAGCGAAGCGCACATCCCGGGTCTGTTGTAAGGGCATACTGCAAAATATGCGCGGACTGCAGCGGCCCTAAGTCTGTAAAATTGCGTGTATAGAGCACTTCCGTCGTTCTCATTGCCATTCCTCCACTTTTAAAACCAATATTTATGCAATATTGCTTTATAAGTGTAAAGGAGCAAAGGCACACCGTGCAAGCGAAAATTATCGACCATTTTCGACAAACGGTATTTTTTACAGTATATCACATTTTCCGGCGGCCGCAAAGGCGTTTGCAAAGAACGTCTGCGTGGATACAGTATATCCGCACAGACGTTTTGGGAAGACAGCACTCAATAGTTTTCGGCGCGCAGTTCAAAATAAGCTTGGGAATGCTTGCAGATAGGACACACCTGCGGTGCGGAGCTTCCACAATGGATATGGCCGCAATTGCGGCAAACCCAGATCATTTCCCCGCCCCGTTCGAACACAAGGCCTTCCTCAATATTCTGCACAAGGCGCAGATATCGCTCTTCATGCGTCTTTTCGATGTTTGCCACACCTTCGAACAGGAATGCAAGTTCATCAAAGCCTTCTTCCCGTGCTGTTTTGGCGAATTCCGCGTACATGTCGCTCCATTCATAATGTTCGCCCGTAGCTGCGTCTCTGAGATTTTCCAGCGTGTCCGCGATGCCGCCGTTGAGCGCCTTGAACCAAAGCTTTGCGTGCTCCCGTTCATTACCGGCCGTTTCCTCAAAAATCGCTCCGATTTGTCCGTAGCCCTCGCTCTTGGCTTTCGAGGCATAATAGGTATACTTATTTGTAGCCTGAGACTCTCCGGAAAAAGCCGTGATCAAATTGGCCTCTGTTTTCGATCCTCTGAGTTCCACTGCAGCGTCCTCCCACATGATAATTTTTTCAAAAAGCTCTTGACATTTTCTTTTGAATGTCTTATCCTATTATAGGTGACAGCACGGTGCTTCATTCACCGCCTGTCAAAAATAAGCGTGGGCCCGTAGCGCAGCTGGGAGCGCGTACGGTTCGCATCCGTAAGGTCGAGGGTTCGATCCCCTTCGGGTCCACCATAACGAAAAAAGCTGAACTTTTGCAAATGAGCAAAAGTTCAGCTTTTTGTTTTACAAAAGGCTCTGCACCTTAAAGGCACAGCACAATAGCTTTTTGATGCTATCTATCCTTTCGTTTAAATCCATCACACAAGCGCAATCAGCCTAGCGCATATACAACAATTCCCATAACAATCATACATAATGCCAAAATTTTTTTGCTGTTGAGTTTTTCTTTGAAAATCACAACACCGAAAACAGTAATATAAAAATAAGCTGTTGTTTCCAAAACGGGGCCAAGAGATACCGGCATTCCTTTATAGGCGAGGATGCCTAGCAACGTTGTACCAAAAAAAATCCCATATGCGAATATTACCAGTGGATTTAAATACTCTTGCACAACACTGCTATATTTGCGCATCGCAGCCTTTTTCAGCATTACCTGGCTCACCGATGAGAGGAATACCCCTAACAATGAAATCAGAGCATAAGGCAACACTGCAGAGAAATCAGTCATCTGTTGCCCTCCTCTTCTGTGATTTGCTGTCCGAGAATGCATACAATATTACGCCCACCACAATAATTGCCGCTCCAATACACTTTTGCAGCGTAATATCTTCCTGAAAAAGTAACGCTCCCCAAACCATGCCCCACACCACAGTCACAGCTTTGTTTGCGTATGCTGTGGTCAAAGGCATGCGTTTAATGATTTGTTGCCATAAAAGCGCATATATGCCTAGCAACAAAATCACCAGCCCATAGAAAAGAACGAACTTAAAGCTCAAGAAAGGCTGCTGCCCAGCCAACTTAGAACAAACCGGAGACAGGCTGAATATCAGCATCAATACATGCAGTAGCACATAAGTTTTAATCTTCTGTGTCTTTTCCATCTCTTTCCTCCTGTTTTTCAAAGTTCAATCGTTTTTCTTCCACGACCAGCGGACGATTCATAATACGGGCATTCATACTCATAATGTACTCACCCAACAGACCGATAAAAAACAGTTGAACACCTCCAAAAAAGCAGGTGAGAATGAGCATAGGTGCCGACCCGGCGATGAACCGGTCCCAGTAAACGAGCTTCATCACCAGATAGACCAATGCCAGCAAAAAGCTGATTCCCGATATCAGAAAACCAGCGAACGTGGCGAGGCGCAGCCCGACTTTTGTATAGCTGGTAAACGACAGCATGGCAGCATCATATAAACTGTACCAGTTGTTGTGCGTCTTTCCCGCGCGCCTCTGGGGCTGGGTATACTCTATATCCTTGCGCTCGTAGCCCAGCTCCGCTACAATCCCGCGAATAAACGGCGTCGGATCTTTCAAATCACGCAAAACTTGCACGAAGCTTTTGTCATACAGTCCAAAGCCCGTGAAATGCTCAATCTGTTCTACATTGCTCATCTTCTTGATGACCGTGTAGTAACACGAACGCAGAAAGTAGACAAACCCGTTTTCTTTGCTGGCAGTCTTGATGCCGCATACGATCTTATAGCCCTTTTCCCACTCGCGCACGAACACCGGGATGAGTTCCACCGGGTCCTGAAAGTCGGCGCACAGGATGATGGTGCAGTCGCCGCTCGTCTGCAAAACGCCGTAGTACGGGCTGTTGAACTGGCCGAAATTCTTCGCGTTGAAAATGGCCTTCACATGCTTGTCCTCGGCGCAGATCTCCTCGATGATCTGCTGCGTTCTGTCCTGTGAACAGTTGTCGATGAACAGGATCTCGTAATCGTACTCGGGAAGCGAACGTTTCATCTCGCTGCAAACGGCCTCATAAATCGGCCGGGCGTTTTCCTCCTCATTGTAGCACGGGATCATAACGCTGATTTTCTTCTTTGCCATATGGCCTTTTTCACTCCAAATCCGTCAAGTTCAAAGGGTGCGCACGCCATCCCGGAACGGCGTCTGCGCGCGCCAGCCGAGCGCGGTCAGCTTGTCGATGCACGGACAGATCCCCAAAAGCCCTCCGGCGGGCGAAGGGACGGCTCCGTACTGCAGCTCACTGGCGCTGCCGAGCGCCTGCCGCATCTCTTCCATATAGTCGCGCAGCACGCGCACATCGCCGGACGCAATGTTATAGGCGCCCGGCTCCGCGCTGCCGCGCATCAAAAGGAACATCGCACGGGCGACATCATCGACGTAGACAAAATCCCACATCTGGGTGCATGCCGTGAGCGCGACATCTTCCCCGCGGCGCATCTTCCGCGCCGCCTGCATCAGCAGCGTGCCGTCAAAATCGCCCGGTCCATAGGCGGAAAAAATACGCGGCCAGTATACGCGCACGCCGTGTTTCCGTCCTTCCTCCATGCAGTATCGGAAAGCCGTCAGCTTGACGCGCCCGTATGCCGTGTCGGGCGCAGGGACAGTGTCCTCGCGCGTGACCGTTTTCTGCGGGCCGTATTCGGCCTGACTGCCCATTCCCACAAAGACGGAACATCCCATGCCGCATGCAGCCCGGAACGCGGTTTTCGTCTCTTCCACATTCTGCTGCTGCAGTGCTTCATCGTTCCGCGCGGCTCCGCGGGTTCCCCGCCACACACCATGCACAAACACGTCCGCAGATCTGCCCACGCGTTCCGGGAGTTCACTCCAGCGCTCCGGGGCGAGCTCGACCACATCCAGCGCGGCATGTGCGGGAAGCCTGCCCATATGGGTGGACCCGGGGCGGACCACCGCTGTCACGCGAACGTCCGGCTGCTCCAGCAAGAGGCGCAGCAGGCTGGCGCCGACAAATCCCGTCGCGCCTGTCAGAATGACATTCACAAAGCGCACATCCTCTCTCAGCAGCTGCGCAGCATCTCGTCCAGACGCTCGAAAATCTCAGCCGGAACCGGCGGTTCTTGCTCGTGAATCGGTTTGTTCATGCCCAGTTTCGGGAACACATGCGTCGTCTGCGGCAGGGGCATTTCCACGAACAGAGGCCGGTCGTCGGCCAGCATCGCACGCAGTTCCTCTGCGCCGTGCTCATCCCAGCGGGCGTAGCGCAGGCCGTAGGCGCGCGCAAGAGCCGCGAAATCCGGAGTCGTGAATCCCTTTGTCGCATCCGTCTGCACATAGTTGCTGTCAAAATACATCTCCTGGAAATGATGGATCATTCCCAGTGCATGATTGTTGAACAGAACGACCTTGACGGGCAGCTGTTCGCGCATGACCGTCTGGAGTTCCTGCACATTCATCTGAAGTCCGCCGTCACCGGTGCAGCAGATGACCGGCGCGCTGCCGGCGGCCAGCGCGCCGCCGACGGCTGCCGGCAGGGCGTAGCCCATCGCACCGTGTCCACCGGAGAACAGCACGCGCTGTGTGCCGCGCACTGCCATGCTCTGCGCCACCCAGACCTGATTCTGGCCCACGTCGGTCACGACGACGGACGACGGAGCGAGCAGTTCACCGAGCGCATGCGCCGCATCGTTGCCGGGGTTTCCGGTATCGATGCCGCACAGCAATTTCTTCGCTTGTGCGCACACCTGCATCCACGTGCCCGTTTCCGGTTTCAGATCGTCCGCCGCGCGCAGCAGTTCCGGCAGAAACGCCTCCAGCGGCAGCGCGATCTGGTTCTCGTTTTCGCCCGCACGGTTCGTCATTTCGCCCGGGTCAACGTCCACACGCCAGATTTCGGCATCCGGCGCGAACAGGCTCTTGTTGACGCCCGTCTGGCGGCAGTCGAGACGGCTTCCCAGGGTCAGGAGCAGATCGCAGTGGTCAACGATCCAGTTCGCATGGCGCGCGCCATACGCTCCGATGAACCCGAAGTTGCACGGATCGTCCGACGCAAGCTCGTCCACCGCGATCATGCTGGTGACAACGGGGATCCCGAGACGGCTCACCAGTTCGCGGAAATGTTCTCTCTGTCCGGCCAGGGCAACACCGTGACCCGCCAGGATCACCGGTCGCTTCGCACGCCGGAGCGCCTCACAGAGCGAGGCGGCGGCAGCGCGTGCTTCTCCGGCTTGCACCGGGGGCGCGGTCTCCACCGATTCCGGCGCATCGGGAATATCGCCGCGCTGCACATTCATGGGAATGTCGAGCAGCACCGGACCGCGCCGCCCCTCCATTGCCGTGCGGAAAGCGAGTTCCAGCGCAGCCGGAAGTTCCGAAGCATCGCTCACCATCATCGCCAGCTTTGTGACGGGTTTCGCAATGGACACGATGTCCGTCTCCTGAAATCCGCGCTGGCGGACTTTCAGCTCTCCCTTCTGCTCATAGGTATTCACCTGCCCGGTGATGAACACAGCGGGCAGCGATTCAAAATACGCACACGCGATGCCTGTGAGCAGATTGGTCGCACCCGGGCCGCTCGTGGCGTAGGCAACGCCCGGCAGCCCCGTGATCTCCGCCCAGCCGCAGGCGGCCATCGCGCACCCCTGCTCATGATAGCAGATATGTGCGCGCGGCGCATCCTCGCACCGGTCGAACGACTCCATCAGGTGCGTCACCATGCCTCCGGGATAACCGAAGACATCGGTGATGCCCTGTTTTTTCAAAAAGCGAACAATATAGTCCGACGCTTTCATGTGTCTGCGCTCCCTCCGGTCACCGGATCGCTTCCAGAATGACCCTTGCCATATAGTCGATCATCTCGTCCGTCATGCCGGGATAGACGCCGACCCAGAACGTGTTGTTCATGATGAAATCCGTGTTTTCCAGACCGCCGACAACACGGTAGGCGTCCGTACCGCGGATCTGGTCAAAGCACGGGTGCTTGATGAGGTGGCCGGAGAACAGAAGACGCGTCTGCACGTTGTGCTCTTCCACATAGCGCGTCACTGCGTTGCGGTCAAGGCCGGACTCCGGGCGCACCGAAATCAGGAAGCCGAACCAGCTCGGGCGGCTGTTTTCGCACGGTTCGGGCAGGATCAGCTTGTCCTCGGCGCACGCGAGGGCCGCGCTCAGACGGTCCCAGTTGTGGCGGCGGCGCTCGATGAACGACGGGAATTTCTTCAGCTGCTCGCAGCCGATGGCCGCCTGCATATCCGTCACTTTGAGGTTGTAACCGAAGTGGCTGTACACATATTTGTGGTCGTAACCCTTCGGCAGTTCGCCGTACTGGCCGTCGAAGCGGTGGCCGCAGAAGTTGTCGCGCCCGGACGGGCAGATGCAGTCGCGGCCCCAGTCGCGGTACGAAAGGATCAGCCGGTTGAGCTTCGGGTTGTTCGTATACACGCAGCCGCCCTCGCCCATCGTCATGTGATGGGGCGGATAGAAGCTGGACGTGCCGATGTCGCCCCATGTGCCGGTGAACTTCGTCTCACCGTCAATCGTGTACTGCGTGCCCAGTGCGTCGCAGTTGTCCTCAACGAGCCAGAGGTTGTACTTGTCGCAGAACGCCTTCACGGCCGCGAGGTCGAACGGGTTGCCCAACGTGTGCGCGATCATGACGGCTTTCGTCTTTTCGCTGCGCGCGGCCTCGAGCTTCGTCACGTCAATGTTGTACTGCGGCACCGTCACGTCCACAAACACAGGGACGGCGCCGTACTGCAGCATCGGCGTCACCGTCGTCGGGAACCCGCACGCCACCGTGATGACCTCGTCGCCGCGGCGGATCTGACGCTCGCCGAGTTCCGGCGCGGTCAGGACGGAAAACGCGATCAGATTCGCGGACGAACCGCTGTTCACAAGATGCGCGTACTTCACACCGAGCCACTCGGCGAATTTCTTCTCGAACTCGTCCGAAAACCGGCCCGTCGTAAGCCAGAAATCGAGCGTCGCATCCGTCAGGGCGCACATCTCCTTTTCGTCGAATACGCGCGCCGCATAGGTGATGCGGTCGCCCTCTTTGAAAGGCTCTTTTTTCTCCTTGAATTCGTGATAATACTCCGCGACCAGCGCCTTGATTTCCTCGCGCGCCTGCGCTTCACTGTTCCACTTTGTCATATCGTCTCTCCTTCAAACAGTCTGATCTCCCGATCCATTTCCGCCGGAATATCTCCGTTGTCAAAATACACTCTCGTCCATGCACAAGTCTCGGCGATGGCCTCGCCGATGTGCCAGCGCGGGCTCCAGCCGAACACGGACTTGATTTTCGAGCAGTCGAGTTTCAAGAAATTCGCTTCGTGCGGCGCATTCGGCTCCGTGTGATCTTCCCACTGAGCACCTTCGCCCCATGACGCGCAGAACAGGTCGACGAGATCGCCCGTTGTCACGCAGTCGCACTCGTCTGGCCCGACGTTGTACCAGCCCGCGTACTTCGCGTCATCATACTGCTTTTGCGCGATCATCAGATACGCGAACAGCGGCTCCAGCACATGCTGATACGGACGTGTCGAATGGCGGTTGCGCACAGCGATCTTCACGCCTTTTTCCACGGCGCGCACGCAGTCGGGGACGATGCGGTCGTTCGCAAAGTCGCCGCCGCCGATCACATTGCCCGCGCGCGCGGTGGAGACGGGGATGCCCTTTTCCGCAAAGAAGCTGTTTACATAACTGTGCGTCACAAGTTCCGAACAGCTCTTGGAATTGGAATACGGATCGAAGCCGTCGAGCGGCTCGTTCTCGCGGTAACCCCACGGCCATTCGTTGTTGTGGTACACCTTGTCTGTCGTGACATTCAGCACTGACCGCACCGGCCAACCCGCAAGGCGCACGCACTCGAGCAGGTTCACCGTGCCCATCACGTTCGTCTCATAGGTATAGTGCGGGTCCTTGTAGCTATCGCGCACGATCGGCTGCGCAGCCAGATGCAGCACGACCTCCGGCCGCGCGGCGTCGAATGCCGCTTTGAGCGCGGCATAATCGCGCACGTCTCCGATGACGCTCGTCATCCGGCCCTCAAGCCCCGCCATCGAAAACAGGTTCGGCTGCGTCGGCGGCTCAAGGCTGTAACCCGTCACGACAGCTCCGGCATTCACAAGGATGCGGCACAGCCACGTCCCCTTGAATCCTGTATGCCCCGTGACGAAAACACGTTTGTCCTTCCAGAAATCCAGCACGGTTATTCCTCCCATACTTTCCAGGGCGCGCGGCCGGACGCCCACAGCTCTTCCAGCTTCTGCTTCTCGCGCTGGGTGTCCATGCACTGCCAGAATCCTTCGTGCCGGTAGGCCACGAGTTGTCCGTCCTTCGCCAGATTTTCGAGCGGAGCCTTCTCCAGCACGGTCGAATCTCCTTCGATATAATCGAACACCTGCGGCTCACACACCATGAAACCGACGTTGATCATGCTGCCGTCGGAATCATTCTTCTCGCGGAAACCGGAGATGCGGTTGTCGTTTTCGATTTCCAGCACGCCGAAGCGCTGCCCGATGTTGGTTGCCGTCATCGTGCAGTATTTGCCGTGGCTCTTGTGATATTCCACGAGTTTGCCGATATCCACATTGGAGACGCCGTCGCCGTACGTCAGCATGAAAGGCTCGTCCCCCACAAACTTGCGGATGCGTTTGACGCGCCCGCCGGTCATCGTATTCAGCCCGGTGTCCACCACCGTCACCTTCCACGGTTCGGCAAAGTTGTCGTGCACTTCCATGGAGTTGGTCTGCAGGTCGAACGTAATATCTGACGTGTGCAGGAAATAGTCTGCAAAAAATTCCTTGATGACATGCTGTTTATAGCCTGCACAGATCACAAAATCGTTGAACCCGTAATGGGAGTACAGCTTCATGATGTGCCACAGAATCGGCTTTTCCCCGATCTCGATCATGGGCTTCGGCTTGAGATGGCTCTCCTCGGAAATGCGGGTGCCGAATCCTCCGGCTAAAATAACAACTTTCATATTGTCCTCCTTAATATGTTCAAAGGAATCGGAATGGACTTGATCCATCCCGCATATCAATAATCCGGACATCTTCCGACGCCTTCGGCAGCAAGCCCGCCTCTTCAAGCAGTTCCTGCAGCTGCGGGCGAAGTTCTTCCTCCAGAGATCCGTTGATAAAAACTCCGTCCTCACGGTAACATCGGTCCAGCAGTTTCCTGTCCTCCTCCGACGCCTGTGCATACAGCGCGGCGTATTCCTCCGGCGGGATGCTGTCGCGGAACCACATCTGTGACGAAGATGTAACGTCAATGCTGTCGGGGTCAGCCCCTGTCATTTCATACAACAGAACCTTGGCTGCGTTCTCACCATATCTGACAGGCTCCTCCTGCACCAACGAACCGTAAATATGAATGCGCTCCCCGTTCCAGCCTTCCAGCTGGTCTGTCATCAACGTGATGCTGCGGTTCAGATTCGCCGACCATCCCTGCCATGCATACTGCGCCGCCCCGGCGCACATGACGCACGCGTACAGGAAACACAGCGGGAGCATGATGTTGCGTAAAACGACGCCCTTTCCGGGCTGTAGTCGCCTGCGAACGGCGCTCACCGCCGTCCGCAGCCCGCACAGCACGAGGAGGAAGAGCATCAGCACCAGCGGAAACAAATTGTAACCGTTCGTGCCGGATTCCCGGAGCACCAGAAACGGCCAGTATGCGCCGGGCACAAACACCAGTGCAAGCAGCGCGTCCAAGCGCTTGTGTTTTTTCGCAAACACCGAAGCGATCCAGAGTAAAGCAATCCCCAGCAGAATCCCCGATAGAATGCGAACCGCCGGTTCAAACCCCGCATCAGGGCTGATGACGAAGAAGTAACTGCGTGAATTTTGAAAAGCCGGCCGGCGTCCCGAGAGAATCAGCATGACGCGCTGAAGAGCCTCGGGCAATGCCCGCGCCGCAAAAAAGGTGAATTTGTCCCACACCATGTCCAGCGCAATAAAGGCCCCGCGCCCCTGCTTCTCATACGCATCATACGCATACTGAAGGGTTTTGGCCACAATCAGATATCCCACCGCAGAACCGGCGTACACGCCGCAAAAACACAGCGCATCTTTCCACAAAGGTTTCCTTTTAATGAGCAATGCGGCCGCCCAAAGGGCAAGTATGACAGGTGTTGCAATCTGATAGAAGCAGAAAGCCGAAAACAGGGCCGCAAACACAACCACATATTTCAGCACAGACCGGTTTTTCCGCCAGAAGAGGACGGCGAATGCCGACAGTGCCAGTGCCGGACTGTACGGCATGATCGAGGCGTAGGCGTTGAGATCCACCGCCACAATACTCCCGCCCATAAGCATACAGGCGAGCGCGGAAAAGCGTTCGGACCTCGTGAAGTCCAGAAGGCAGAGATATACTAACAACACAAACACCAAAAACGCAGCGATCATCCCGGCCCGGGCCAGGGGCAGAAACCGATACCGGCCATCTGAAATCAACTGGTACACGGCGTTCTGCACACCGAAAAACGGCCGGGAGAGCGATATGCCCAGACTCACCGCATTGTCGGGCGCTTGCGCGCAAACCGACCACCAGTCGTCGTGAAAGGCATAATTCTTCACGACAAGCGGAAGTGAAGCCAACAGCGTCGCTCCCATGGCTGCCAAAAGCAGCGGAAAGCGAATCCGGCCGCGCAGTTCTTCCGCCAGAAGCATTGCCATAGCGGCCAGTACTGGAATCATACAGACGGTATACAGCACGGCCGCTCCTGTATATCCCTGTACGGCTGTCCAATAAACGCCCGGCACCGCAATGAGAGCGGATATGACAACACAGACCGACCGGAAGTGTTTGCCGCAAGGTCTCATGTGTGTCTCAGATGCCATTTCCCACCCTCCACTGACGGGACTCGCTTTTCCGATTTCCACAAAAAGGCCCTATATCCCAGTCTTAGCAAATATTATATCATAAACCGCGGATTTTCTCAATGTGAAAAAACGGAAGGTATGTGTAACCAAATCGTTGGCAAGAGAGAATAGACACAAAAAATCCTTGAAAATGAAATGAAAAATGTTGGTGAACAGCAGCACTATGCTGTGTTTTTTGCGTAACCGAAAGCAGAAACAGGCCCTCATCAAGTCAATGGGATTTGCGATAAAGGCTGTATTTTCAAAATGAATTTTACGCTATCCGGCAAATCACGGCCCGATAGCGTGTGCGGCGGCACATATGCATCGTTCGCCTGACAAGCCGACAGGGGCCGGAAACGGTATAAGCAGAGGCATCCCGCCTGTTCGCCGCCCATTCGCTTAAAATCGGCCTAAGCCTTCCGGTGTGATGAAGTGCCAGCAGAGCGGCAAGATTGTTACCACCATCCACGCTCCAACTGGTGCGGTTGTGCTTCATACGGTTACCGATGATGGTGAAGACATTGCTCTCCATGCTGCCGCATCGGGCTGGCTGCTGCCCCTCATTGGGCGCGGGTAGCTGCTTACCTTTCCGCCTGTAGTAAGGGATGAGAGCCGTTTTGTTGTTATCAAAATAGGAGTATAGTTTTCGGCGCTTTTCCTGCTCCGCCGGATCATCTGTGCTTGCAATAGAGGCTTCTATCACGTCCAGCGCCTTTTGAACTTTGCCGCGATACAACAGTTCCAGAACCGTTTTCTGCAATCCCGTCTCATTGGGACAGGTGCGTACTGCTTAGTTCCGGTGAAACAAGTCGAGCTGGTAAATGCAGTCCGGCACCATATTCCGCTGTAGCCATGCCCCGCCGTCGCTGTTAAATACACGCCGTTTGATTTTGTCTACGCTGTAGTAGGATGCCACAACACCTTCCGCGTGGTCTCGGAATATCTTCGCTTCTTCAAATCCAGCACACGAGACTTTGTTCTCAAGTCTTCGGCGCCCGTTGGCATCCTCGTGAATGCCGGAGTATGCGATAGACAGCTTCAGTTCTTTACTGGAACCATACTCCTTTCGGTCCTGACCTTGCAGCGCGAGGTACACACCATCCATCTCTTCGTATAACACCGGTGTTTCGTATGCTCCCGCACCATTCTCGGCCTTTGCTGCTGCGGCAAGTTTTTCCACCCGTTCTCGCTCCCAGCTTCCCGCATCCTGCACAATACGCCGCACACTCTCATGGCTCAAACGCAGGCCCGTCAGGTCGTTGATTTCTGTTGCCGCTCGCCGGTAGCTCACCGCACACGCTGCTTCCACAGCCATCTTACAAACAGTATCGCTAAAAAGGCCTACTGTGTCAAGTCCCATATGCCTGTCCAGCAGATAAATTGCTGCGGATGCACCTTTTTGCGTATCTGTAACCACATACACATGGCGTTGGTACTCTACTTCTCCCATCACCGTTTTTAGCACTGTGCGGCGATATCCCTTATCCCTGTACATGCTCTTATCCCGCTGCTCTGCCAGCTTCTGGTCAGCCGCTTCAATCGCTTTGCTCAGGAGCTGTCGTCCAAACGCCATTGCTTCGCTGTAAACCCTCCTTTCCAGTTCTCCTATATCCAGCTATTCTCCTTTATATTCGAAAATCCCCTTGCTTTCTCTCCCGGTCTTTGATACCATTTCTTCAGCGCCTCATCTTTGTATCTGTTTTTCCCACTTACATTTTTCAAAGATTGTTGCGCCGGGAGAACCCGGTATCGCCTTTTCGTCGATACCGGGTTCTCTTTTTTTGCCAGCTAAAATTTTACACTAACGAACGGAAGCGTACCCGTTGGGACGTCAGTCCACACGATAGATCTTGTCTTTCAGAATGACGGTGGATTTCTCTCCCTTCTGAAGCAGAAGCGCCACCTGATATGTGCCAGGCTCAATTCCGCTGACATTGAATGTCTGGCTGTATCCGGAGCTGCTGTAATCGTGCCCGTCGCCGATGTATTCGGAGATATCCGGGCGCTCAACCTGGGACATGGCGATAACATATTGCCGATCTTTTTGTTCATCCAGCAGAACGAGCGAGATTCTGGCCCCCCAGCTGTCTTCCCCGAGGAAGGCACACCATCCGCCGCAGACCATGCTGTTCTCGCTTTCGTCGCTCCAGAAGTCTCCTTCCACCGGCGTTTTTGTATTGGTGAAGTCATCGATAAACTCCTCTGCGGAGACTTCGTAGATCTCATACAGCGGCTGTCCGAGACGGACGAGAACATATTCCGGATATTCCCGAATATAGCCCTCCTCCGGCCAGTCGCTCAGCTGAGCCGCCCGGATGCGTGCGGTATTCTGGAACTCACGGTACTCCTCACCGGACAATTCTATTCCCTCCGGCCGCTGAAGCGTATAGCCATGCAGCTCAAAGAAATCGTAAATGCGGTTGGACTGCAATTCATCAGATTCAGACCACTGCCGTCCCCACCTGAAAATAGAACTCCCCGCCACTTCATCCGTCTTGACAAATTCGCTCTCCGGCATGCAGCCGATGAACAGCACGGGTTTGTCCCGTTCGGCACCCACCACGGAGTGCAGATCATATACGATCTGCTGCATGGTGCTGACATCCTGCTGATATTTTCGGTAATCCGTATAGAACACGCGCGTCATCGCATAGGACTGCCGGATCATGCACAGGCCGCACAAAGCCAGCGCCGCGTACTTTGCAATCTCCCTGGCACGCGGGCGTTTCATGTTCTGCGTCAGCAGAACAAAAACAGCCGCCGCAGCGAAACCGATCCACAGGGCCCAGTAATCCAGAATGCGGTACGGCAGGTCGGGATTGGCCGTGATCAGGTACGGCGCAAACGGCATCAGAGTATAGCACACAACGCACAGGCCCAGCCAGAAATGCCGGCGCCGAACCGCACACACCATACCCACCGCAAAAAACAGTACGATCACAATCAGAAACGTCCGGAACGCCTCGTTTCCGGAGACGGCACCGCTCACAATCCTCTCCGCCACCGTTTTCAGGCACCATGCGAGAGACATCAGCGGAGACGAGAAATCATATTTGACATAGCGGTCCACATATCCGCTGTTCGTTTGCCCTACAAGCGCCCGGAGAGCCGCCGTGCCGCCTGCCGAGATCAGGACCCCTCCTACGAACGTCCCGGCCAGCATCCCAGCAAGCTGCATCAGTTTTTTGCCCTGCCGGTAATAGGGGCTCTCCTCATTCAGCTGCGTAACGAGAGCCACCTGGATCGCCATCGTCGCACAGGCCGCTGCAACGGTCTTTTCAAACAGCATCGCACCGCCGATAGCCGCAAGCGCCCCGAGCAGCCAGGGAATCCGGCGAGAGCCCGTTTCCCGATGAGCGGCCAGCAGGCAGATAATACCGCCGGCGCACAGCAGCCACTGAAGCGGCGTGGAGAAAACACACTCAGAAAAGAGAAAGCGTTCCGACAAAAGCGGGTAGGACAGTGTGAGCAGCACCAGAATGGTCGACGCCGTGGTTTGGAAGCGCCCGGAGGAATGCTCCTGAAACAGGCGTATAAAGATGCTCACCACACCCACAAAAATCAGGATTCCAAGCAATTCACGCCAGACAGGTGTAAATTCGTAGATATCGGCAAAAAAGCGCACAAGGATATATCCGACCCGTCCCTGCGCTGCAAGGCTGTCTCCGCCGTAATAGTTACCGTAAGCTTCATCGTCAATTCCCACGGAAACCTGCGTCAGCAGAAAGCCATACGATAAAAGCACCGTTGCAAGCAATGACAGCCAATAAATTTTCTTTGAGTTTTTTTGCACGAATTTCCTCATCCGGAAAGTTCTCCTTTTTGAAAATACAGTTTTATCAGTACATTGTTTAGGTCATTATATCACCGCACAATATTGCCGTCAAATAAATATCCCCCGGCGAAGGCGGGGGTATTTCAGATGCGGGCAAAGCCCTATGATACAGGCAGCGCCTCAAGGCGCATAACGGTCTGACACTTGC
>OFCR01000067.1_pt1 | contig 62309 bp, 59 predicted proteins | sample 1520881 | NCBI WGS metagenome assembly OFCR01 (sample SAMEA2699032, study PRJEB24076) | metagenome | biome: Human gut stool | place: Spain | collected 2012-09-23
AATATGGCACAAATAGGTTTTATGAATAATCCTCATATTTTATTAATTCAAACTAATAAAGAAAATATCATTGCGGAAGATATTATTTTGGACTATTCGGATACAGACATCGTTTTCCCAGTGCTAGATGAACACATAGCACAAGGACAAGAATTTGAATTCATTTTTGGTCATGATATTCTTGTCATTGCTGACCCACGTCATACACTTCATGGAAAAAATATAAAGTCATTTTTTAATGATGAAATGATTCCCATTTCTAGTTATGGAGACTGGTTCGCTTGTTTTGGAGTTATCAAAAAAGAAGCTGAAAATTTTATAGTAGGAGATATTAATTTGAAAAATCACCTTGATTTAAGGAAACATCTTAGTATTAGAGACGGAGAGTCACTAATTCCTATTGAGTTTAAGTAAGGAGGAAAATATGTTTTTTAATCATAATAAAGAGCCTACAATTTCACTTTACAAAAAGAGAATTAACTGGATACTATTAAGTCGGTTATTGAAGTGGATACTATCTATAATCTGTTTAGTAGCACTATGTGAAATGCTCTTCAATTTTTCCTTCTCAACTTTGGTAATCATAGACCTCAAACAATCCCTTGATAAATATATAAATATCAAAGTGACAAAAGGAAACAAAAAGACTCTCTTTAATATACCTAGCCATTTAGTAGAACTATTAGCCCAATGGAAAACAATACAAAATCCTGAACAGCTGATTTTTACCTATATCAATACAAAAGGTAATGTTAACAGTCCTCTACACATTGATTACTTAAATAATAAGATGAAGTCAGTCGAACGCCGTCATAAGGAACTAACACACGCTACACCTCATAAATTACGTCATACGGGTGCAACTCTTGCCAAACAATTTGGCACATCACTAGAGGACATTTCGGAAGCTTTAACGCATAGCGATACTCTCACAACTAAGACCTATGTCAACACTTCAAATGTCATACCAATGGCTGTTGGTGAAATTGCCTACCGTAACCTTAAAAAGTAATGGTGTGAATTTGGTGTGAAAAGTGGTGTGAATTTTGCTAAAAAAACATCAAAAAACACCCCATGGTGTGAACCATGAAGTGTTGATAAATGCTGTATTGTAGCCGTTTCTTAACGTTTAGAGAACTGGCTAGCTTTACGAGCTTTCTTAAGACCTGGTTTCTTACGTTCAACCATACGTGCATCACGAGTAAGAAGTCCAGCGCGTTTCAATGAATCGCGGAAGTCTGGGTCTACTTGAAGAAGTGCACGAGCGATACCGTGACGGATCGCACCTGATTGACCAGCGTACCCACCACCTACAACGTTAACGTGTACGTCGTATGAACCTTCAGTTGAAGTAACTGCGAAAGGTTGGTTGATAACGAGACGAAGGTCTGCGTGTGGGATGTATTCTTCTACATCTTTTTTGTTAACAGTGATTTTACCAGTACCTGGAACCAAACGTACGCGTGCAACAGCGTTTTTACGGCGTCCTGTACCTGCATATTGTGCTTGTGCCATTATATTAGTGCTCCTTTCCTCTTAGAATTAGATAAGTCCTGAGATATCAAGTACTTCTGGTTGTTGTGCAGCGTGAGTGTGCTCAGCTCCAACGAAGACTTTCAATTTCATACCTTGTGCGCGTCCAAGAGTGTTGTGTGGAAGCATACCTTTAACTGATTTTTCAATCAAACGAACAGCGTTTTTAGAACGAAGTTCACCTGCTGAGATTTGTTTCAATCCACCTGGATACATTGAGTGAGTGTAGTAGATCTTATCAGTTGCTTTTTTACCAGTCAATTTAACTTTTTCAGCATTGATAACAATTACGAAATCACCTGTATCAGTGTGTGGTGTGAAAGTTGGTTTGTTTTTTCCGCGAAGTACGCTAGCAACTACTGCAGAAAGACGTCCAAGTGGCACATCAGTTGCGTCAACGACATACCATTTACGTTCAACTTGGCCTGGTTTAGCCATAAATGTTGTTTTGTTCATGATTTCTCCTATATATAGTTCGATTTTTGTTTACGAGTGATGGGTGTTCCTTCCCATCGAAAAGTATTTGGAAGGTTCCGGGGCCTTTCAAATGGGGTAAACAATACCGTTTAACATAATATCAAAAAAACACGTCCAAGGCAAGTCATTTGGAGGTGTTTTTCTTTTATTTTTTTAGCCCCTGTTTTATAAGGTAGGTAATAGAATTAACCCTCAACAACCTCTCCTCTAAGGGATGCAAACTAGTCCTCAGATTCCCAAAAAAGCTGGTCCAGAGTTTTGTCTAATGTTTTACAGATAGCAATGCACAAATTTATGGTCGGATTGTAGTCTCCCTTTTCAATAGCTGAGATGGTCTGACGAGAGACTCCTATAGCATCTGCTAAACCTTGTTGAGTGAGGTCTTTTGCCACACGTGCTGACTTTAATTTTAAATTTTTCATTTAAAAAACCTACTCTTCGTCTTCTAGCTCTTCCAAACGGTTTTTCTTGATTCTTTTAATAATAACCCAGCAGTCACAAATAAGGATCAAACCCAATGTCAAAAATGCTACACTACTCATAAGATTCTTCCCTATCTTAAATGACTGAAATAGACTTAAGAGGCCCATTAGCAATATAAAAATTCCCAAAAAACACATTACCCAGGAAATTATAAGCATCTTCTTCTCAAGTTTTTTGTCTAGTAACCATGGATGCCCATTACGTGATACGCTGTGCACCACGACCACACACATAGAACCAAAGAAGGTGATAAATAATAATGACTGAGCTAATTCTAGGGAGTGTGTCATATAAGTAACCATAATCGTTACAAATAGACCAAGCATGGCCACCCAATAACCTCCAGCAGCAGATTCTCCACTGATTAACCGAGCACGTTCATCCATCGTGCTAACTACTTTTTTCTTTGACTTCTTCATTTTGTTTCCTCCATTTTCTAGATTTATTATAGCACTATTTTACATTATGTCAAATATATCATTCATTTTGTATAGACTATCTTTTTATATTCTATTAATCTATCATTTTAGAAAACAAAAAATCAGATAGGAAATCCTATCTGACACTTTTTCTATCTAGCTTCTTTACCAATCGTGAAGACGGCCAAGGTATCTGGTCCGACGTGGGTAGAAATAACTGGCCCAAGTGGCATAATAAGAACTTGCTCAATACCATCAACTGCTAACAAATCTTCTTTGAGCTTTTCTGCCGCTTCGATGTCGTTAGCATAAGCAACAATTGCTGTGCTATGACCAATATCTTGAGTAGCATGCAGAAACATTTCCTTAATAGCTTTTTTACGTCCTCGAATCTTGGCCAAAGGAACCAACTTGCCTGAGGCATCTAACCAAAGGAGAGGCTTGATATTAATCAAACTACCAATAATGGCTGAACTCTTAGAAAGACGCCCCCCACGCATCAAATGGTAGAGATCATCAACCAAGAAGTAAGTGCGTAATCGTGGCAAAATAGCTTCAATCATGGCTTTGGTTTCAGATAAACTCTTACCTTGATCACGAGCTTCTGCCGCCAAGATAGAGAGATAACCTTCCCCACCTGCTGCCGCTAGAGTATCTACAATCTCAATGACAGCTTCTGGGTATTCATCCAAAATCATGTCACGCGCCATAACAGCACTTTGATAAGTACCTGAAAGCACTGATGAAAAGGCAATATAAAGAAGGGCATCACCATTTTTGGCGTGACGACGAAAAACCTCTTCAAATTGACCAACATTCACTTGGCTAGTAGTCGGCTGAGCACCTTCTCGCATACGTTCTAAGAGACGGTCACTCGTTAAACGGTTAGGACCAACGGTCTCATAGGCAATATCATCAAGCGTAATGGTCAAACCAACGAGTTCTACCTCATTTTCCTGAGCCCATTTTTCATCTAAATCTGCTGTTGAATCTGTCAAAATTTTGAATGTCATATGTCCCTCTATTCTATTTCATTTAAAAGATCCTGTAATTGACCTAATTGTGTATCATCCCATGGACCTAACTTGGGTGTTTTTAAGTCAATATGTGCCGACATCTTGTCTAAGTCCGATTTAACGGTATTGACACGTTCTTCCAACTCTCGTGCCGAAACACGTAAAGCCCCCTGAGAAAATATAGCCCACTGTTCATTTAGGTCACTGGTTGCTACCTCAACTAGATGTTGAACGGTATTCATCTCGGCTGCTGCTCGCTCAATGTAGCTATCTGCTGTCTCGTCTTCCTCAGTAAAAATAACACTGATACGATATTGGTCATAGCGCTGACGGGTTCCTGGAACGAACTGAGCATCAAAGACACAGATGACATCAATATGTTCAAAGTTGGCATAATGATTAAGCTTACGAAGCAGTGTTTCACGAGCTTCATCAAGCTGATTAGTCTTAAAGAGTTGACGGGTTTCTTGCCAAAAGGCAATCATGTTATAACCATCAACCAAAAGTATTCTTTTTTTCATCGTTACAATCGGTTTCGATAAACTTCATACATGAGTACTGCAGCTGCCACGCTAGCATTAAGGCTCTGTACATGGCCACTCATAGGGATAGTAATCATTTCATCTACTTGTTTTTTGATGTTAGCAGAGATGCCTTTTCCTTCATTACCGATAATCAGAGCAAGTCTCCCAGCGGTGTTCCATTTATGAGATGGTGTACCATCCATGTCTGTTCCAAATATCCAGAAGCCTGCTTCTTTAAGCTTATCAAGAGTTTGACTAAGATTAGTCACTCGAGCAATGGGAATATGCTCCACTGCTCCTGTTGAGGTTTTGGCAACGACAGGTGTTACCCCCACAGCACGGTGCTTAGGAATAATAACACCTGTTACCTGAGTAGCATCGGCCGTACGCAAGATGGAGCCAAAGTTATGAGGATCGTTGAGTCCATCTAAAATAAGAATGAGAGGATTTTCCTCTTGCTCAGCCTTGTCCATAATATCTGAGAGCTCAGAATAAGCAAACTCCGACACACGAAGAACAAAACCTTGATGGACAGCTCCACCTGTCATATCAGACAAGGTTTTCTTAGGTGTCCAAGAAATAGATACCTTCTTTTCAGCTGCCAAAGCCTTGATAGCATCAACATTCTTCCCTCGAAGATCATCTTGAATATAGAGTTTATTACCAGTATTAGCTTCGAGACTTTCTGTTACAGCGTGCACGCCATAAACAATGTCTAGACTTGATTCTTTAGTTGTTTTCATAAGCCCATTCTATCATAAAAAAGGCCCTCTTACGAGGGCAAAGCATATTAAATAAACGTAATTGCTGCTAGGTAAAGCACGAGAAGAACAAGAACAACAGTTGCAGCAGCCAAAGCTTGCTTACCAATTGTATCTGGATCTGAGATTGATTCTGCAATCTTTCTCGCAGCTTGAGTAATGGTTTTACCTGCTGCTTGGAAGATATCAATTGAACCTGTGCTTGTTGAACTATTTCCAGAAATCGCTGAAGACCAACCACTCAAAACCTCAGCAATTTGATCTGCTAATTGCTGTGTCAAGGCTCTAGTTGTCTCAGCCAACTCATTAACTGCTGTAGCCTGAATGTGATTAGCTGCTTCAGTATAGTTGTTTACACTAGTATTATAGGTTACCGGTATAGTCATTGTTGTCGTGGTCGATGGGTACTGGGTCCTTTGATAACCACCAGGAGTCACCGGCAGATCTCCATCATTGAAGACGCTAAATGTTTGTGTCAGATAATGGATATTATTATCTGTATCGATCAACTCAAAGGTCATCTTATGGATACCAGTCGTTTGCTCTGCCAAGTGGTAGGCACTCAAACCAGCATTTACTTCATCCAAAGTTCCTTCAACAAAGTAGCTATGGTGAATTTGTTTCCCATCAAGAACAAGATTAAGACCCTTAATCTTCTTACCGTCCATCTTGTTAACATCGAAGTTGACGTTAAAGATTTCACCACGTGCCAAATAGAGAATATCTGTATTTCCTGTAACAGCTGGGTGATCTTCAAGAAGAGAACCGGTACTATCACGTTTAGGAACTACAGTGTAAACTTCGGAGGTGATTGGAGTCGCTAGAATTTCTGAGATAAGCCCATCCGTAAAGGTTACTTCTGACGAATAAGTCAAACTCTCGCTCTGCAACATTGAAACCACTACAGAAGTTTCAAAAACTTCAGAAGTTGATGTTGAATCTTTCCATCCAACTGTGAGGACAGTCAGACTCTCCTCTGTATTTTTATTTGACTGACTTGCTTCTGCGTTCGTTGACGCAAGAGAACTGGCAGTGCTTGCAGCTTCTGAAGCAAGTTCGGAAGTTGTAACGGCTTGGCTAAAATTAGTAGCACTTACAGATGTCGTATGAGAATTTAGGGAAGAAAATTCCGATTTTTCAACAGCATGTGTATTCCCAGCAAGTTCAGATGTATAAAGTGTGCTTTCACTTTTATACATGGATGTCACCGCTTGAGATTCAGCTGTCGCTGTAGCCTCACGAGACTTATCATAAGTAAGCACAATGTTTGGCTTGGCTTGCTCAGAATCAGATGCCGGCTTTGCATCACCTCGCTCAGATGTCGCTGTTGAACTACCTACACTAAAAGCTTGTACTTGAGCCCCTTCTGAATGAGGTGTAGCCTTAGAAACTCTTGTCTCTACGATATCAACTTGAGAGTGCACTTCAAGAAGTCCCTCATCCGTCTCACTCGAAGAAACGACCATTAGTGATGTTGATGTCACTACTGAAGTTACTTGACTCGCTGGCTCTGCCTTTGCTTCCACTGCTGAAAAATCAACTTGGGGAGCAAGAGGAGCTGGAGCCTCACTATTAACATAATCTATATTAGCTTTGTCAGGACTTGCCTGAACTTCATCTGCTTTACCTGTTTGTAGCGTAAAACTAGATAAAATCAAAGCAGCAAACGTCGTATATAAAACTTTTTTCTTAGCTATTTCCATTCACCTCCTCATTTTTTATATGGCTTTATTTATTAATATTATAGACTTTTTTTTTACTTTCTGTCAAATTAGTTTTATTAAAAAACGTTATAATATCAGGGTTTTACACGTGTCAGACCCTCCTTAATTTTCTCATTTTTGACCTTCTAAATATCAGCTTTATCTTATTTTTTATTGGCAAACCGCTTAATTTCTTTGATTCTCAAACCATTTTGATTTTGAGGATTTTATTATTTGTTACGACTAATAGGGGTTGTAAGATAAGCAAAAAATCCTGCAATGGCAGAATTTTTTAGATTTCTCTTTCAACTTGATCAATACACCAAGTAATTAATTCTTCTAAGCGAGTCAGGTCTTCAGTCATATGAAGATAGCCCATGACGGCTTCAAAGCCTGTTGACATTTTATAAGTAATAACATCCGTATTTTTAGCCTTGGTGTGACTATGGGCATTACGACCTCGTTTGTAGATGTCCAGTTCTTTTTCAGTCAAGACTTCTTGGTCTAGCATTTTTTCAATGAGACTAGCCTGAGCTTTGGCCGAAACATAGCGTGTAGCTAGACGGTGCAGTTGATTTGGCTTGGTCTGACCTTGAAAAATCAGGTGACGACGAATGTACAAGGAATAAACAGCATCTCCCTCAAAGGCAAGTGCAATACCATTGATAAGATTGACATCAAGGTGTTTAGTCACGTGTCCACCTCACACCATCCTTGGTATCAAGAAGTTTGATACCTTGAGCAGCCAACTCATCGCGAATACGGTCCGCTGTCGCAAAATCCTTGTTAGCACGCGCCGCTTGACGTTCTTCAATGAGTTTTTCGATATCTTCATCAAGGACTTCCTCTTTGAAAACAATTCCAAAGACTTGAAGCATTTTTTCAAAAGCATCTTTAACCGTTTGATCATAATGGCCTGAATTAATCCATTTGGCCATGTCAAACAGGACAGTTACACCGTTTGCTGTGTTAAAGTCATCATCCATAGCTTCCTGGAAAGCGTCCAGATAAGTTTGTAACTCAGCTTGGTCCACCTGACCTGTTAATGGAAGACTGTGGGTGTTTTTCAAATACTTAAGATTGACTTCAGCATCATGGATAGCTTTTTCGGTGAAGTTAATTGGCTTACGGTACTGTTGTGTCGCTAAGAAGAAGCGAAGCACTTGACCATCAACTGTCTTAAGCATGTCATGAACCGTTACAAAGTTACCCAAAGATTTTGACATTTTCTCATTGTCCACATTGACAAAACCGTTGTGCATCCAGTAATTAGCAAAGGTCTTGCCAGTCTTGGCTTCTGATTGAGCAATTTCATTGGTATGGTGTGGAAATTCCAGGTCTGCACCACCACCGTGGATATCAATAGTATCCCCAAGAATTTCAGTCGCCATCACTGAACATTCGATGTGCCAACCAGGGCGACCAGGTCCCCAAGGGCTATCCCAAGAAATTTCGCCTTCTTTGGCTGCTTTCCAAAGGGCGAAATCCAAAGGATTTTCCTTACGAGCGGTTTCGGCGTCCGTACGACCACTAGCACCAATTTCAAGATCTTCCAAGGTCTTATTAGCTAACTTAGCATAATTTTTTGACTTAGCTACTCGGAAGTAAACATCACCTTCAGAGACATAAGCAAACCCTTTGTCAACCAAGGTTGACACAAATGCAATGATTTCATCCATATAGTTAATAACACGAGGATTCTGTGTCGCTGGTTTGATGCCAAGCTGTGCAGTATCTTCCATAAAGGCTGCGATAAACTTGTCTGATAATTCTTTGGTTGAAATACCAGCTTCATTGGCTGCCTTAATAATCTTATCATCTACATCTGTAAAGTTAGAAATGTAGTTAACAGTGTAACCACGATACTCAAAATAACGACGAATGGTATCAAAAGCTACTGTTGAACGGGCATTTCCGATATGAATATAATTGTAAACAGTTGGTCCGCAAACATACATATTGACAACATTCTCTGTCAAAGGTACGAAATCACGGAGCGAACGTGTCATAGTATCATAAATTTTAATCACTAGAGATTCCTTTCAATTAATTGGAAGCTATTTTTTATCCTTGATATGGTTTAGGTATAAACATAAAACTACAACAAGGACGATAATCAATAAATCCGAAACCAACTTACCTTGAGCCAAGAGAGAGACGACTGATACAAAACTTCCCACCATATAGAAGACCAAAAAAGGATTATTTTTGAAAAAATGGTTCATGATTCAGCTCTCACTTATGACGTTGTTTGTAAACAAGACCTGCCCATAAAAGTGAAATACAGAACCATAAAGCTGCCATGCTATAATCAGCTCGGTGTAAAGCTATGTAAACAAGAGCGAGCGGACCTACAACGGTCAGTCGAGTCACCTTTGAACTAAAGAGTTTCATCTTTTTCTTTCCTTATAGACGTGATGAGTGAAAGCTAGCTGCTTTTAGAAGGTCTTCTAGCTTTTCGCTATAATATTCACGGCCTTCCTCAATGTCATGAATCACTTCTTCATCCTTTTGGCCATGAACACGTACAACCTTAGCAGGAACACCAACAACTGTAACATCTTCTGGGACATCTGCAACTACCACAGCTGCTGCACCGACCTTGGCATTTTTTCCAATCTCAATAGGACCTATAACTTGAGCATGAGCTGAAACCAAGGCCCCTTCACGAACGGTTGGGTGACGTTTTCCGACATCTTTACCAGTACCACCTAAAGTGACACCATGGTAGAGCATAGCTCCCTTTTCCACAACGGCTGTTTCACCAATGACAAGACCAGAACCATGGTCAATGAAAACACCTTCGGCAATCTGAGCCCCAGGGTGAATCTCAATCTGAGTCCAAAATCGCCAAAATTGACTATGCATACGAGCTAAAAGTCGGCAATGGTGGCGCCAGAGAAAATGTGAGATACGATGAGCTGCCAAAGCCTTTAGACCAGGATAGGTTAAAAGAACCTCCAAACTTGTCCGAGCCGCTGGGTCATTTTTCTTTACAATATCAATACTTTCTTTCCACCACCCCATATAGGTCACTCCTTATATCATTATTGTTTACTGTGGCCTTATTATCTTTTCAGAGATTTGATAATACTAGGACTACTTACTATCATCCTCAAAATAAGACCAATTCACTAACTCAGGCTGCTCATCAAAAGGATTGATGACAATACCTTGAACCTTATCCAACTCGTTTTCACCTGTTGAAGGCTTATAAATTTCTGACAACGGCCACTGTAGAATAGTTCCCTTGGCCTTACGGAAAGGAAGTCCAAAAGTCTCGTTTCCGTACCATTTGGCAAAGCTCGTCAAGTTCGTAAATACAGGCACATAGCTCTGTCCCTCTGCATTAGACATGGTTGCAAAGAAGCGGTCTTCTTGCCCATCCGTCTCACGCTTATGAACAAAGGCCGGAACAAGATAAATCTTGTCTTTAGGGGTTGCCTTTTGATTTTCCTCACTCAAAAGATTATTAAGAGTCTGAGTAAAGTAGTTGATAAATTGAATCAATTCACTGCTTGCAAAAAGAGTGGTGTTCGAAAAATCACCATCGGATTTAAGATTGAAAGCAAGGCCAAAAAGTCCTGCCTCAACGAGCTGCGATAGAATATCTAAACTTGAACGTTTTACCCATGCTTGTTCTCGAGCACTCTCTTGAGTATCTTTAAAGGCTTGCAAATCCTGCTCGCTTGTAAAGACAGGAACAACCTTCTTCCCTTCTACTTCAACCGCATAGAGGTCTTGGGCCGCCAATACTGGAGTACGTTGCAGGTGATTAACCAAAGCCAGACTAGTCAAAAAATGGTCTGGTTCTGTTAAAAATTCTCTCAAGGTTTCATCAAAGACTTGCAATTCTTGATTTTCTGTCATTCTTCTGTTTGTTCTTTCGTTTCTGATTGATCAAATTTTTTCGGTGCTTCCCCACTTTCCTTATGGTGGCGTGGTTTATGATGAGAACGACGGCGATGACGAGACTCTCCTCCATTTTCTCCGTCCTCAATTTTTTCAGGTTTTGGAAGCAGGGTCTTAATTGAAGCATCAACACGGCCTTTTTCATCGATTTTGATGATTTTAACAGTTACCATATCCCCAACCTTAACCACATCTTCGACATGCTCTGTACGTTTCCAAGATAATTCTGAAATGTGGACTAAAGCATCGGTTTTATTGAATAGGTGAACAAAGGCACCAAACTTTTCAATACGCACAACTGGTACTGTGTAAACCTCACCAACCTTAGCTTCACGCACAAGGTCGGAGATGATTGTTTTGGCACGGTCAATAGCATCCTGATCACTAGAGAAAATCTGAACAAGTCCTTCTTCATCAATATCAATTGTGACACCTGTCTCAGCGATAATCTTATCAATGGTTTCACCACCCTTACCGATGACAACCTTAATCTTGTCAACAGGAATCTGAATACTGTCAATCTTAGGAGCCGTTGGTGCCAATTCTGGACGTGGCTCAGCAATCGTTGACTCAATAACATCAAGAATTTCAAAACGAGCCACCTTGGCTTGAGCTAAAGCTTCCTCAAGAATAGCAGGTGTAATCCCTGAAATTTTAATATCCATCTGAAGAGCTGTAATTCCTTGACGTGTACCAGCTACCTTAAAGTCCATATCACCAAAATGATCTTCCAAACCTTGAATGTCGGTTAGGACAGTGTAGTTTGTTCCATCTGAAATAAGACCCATGGCAATCCCTGCAACAGGCGCCTTAATCGGCACCCCACCTGCCATAAGAGCCAAAGTGCCTGCACAAATAGAAGCCTGTGAAGAAGAACCATTTGACTCCAAGACTTCGGCTACCAAACGGATAGCATAAGGAAACTCTTCAACGCTTGGGAGAACTTGAGCAAGGGCACGCTCACCCAAGGCTCCATGACCAATTTCACGACGGCCTGGCGCACCGTAACGCCCTGTTTCACCTACTGAATACTGAGGAAAATTGTAGTGGTGAAGGAAACGTTTCTTGTATTCTGGGTCCAAACCATCAACAAGTTGTGTATCACTCATAGGAGCCAAGGTCAAGACTGATAAAGCCTGGGTTTGCCCACGTGTAAAGAGACCTGATCCATGAACCTTTGGCAGAAAGTCAACCTCTGCGTCCAAAGGACGAATTTCGTCCACACGACGACCATCGGGACGGACCTTGTCTTCGGTAATGAGACGACGCACTTCAGCATGTTCCATCTGTTCAAGAATTTCTGCCACATCACGTAAGATAGTATCTTTATCGTCATCTTCTGCAAAGCGTTCTTGATAAGAAGCGAGGACCTCTTCTTTAACAGCCTGGGTTGCTGCTTCACGCGCTAATTTTTCTTCCACCTGAACAGCCTTAGCTAACTGACCATAATAAGCTGTTTCAATTTCAGCCTTCAAATCAGCATCGACTTGGAGCAGTTCAACCTCAGCCTTCTCCTTACCAACAGCCGCAACAATGTAATTTTGGAAATCAACCAACTCTTGAATAGCTTCATGCCCTTTCAAGAGTGCCTGCAACATAATATCCTCTGATAATTCTTGAGCTCCTGATTCCACCATATTAATGGCTTCCTTGGTCCCTGCTACTGTCAAGTCTAAATGCGAAACTTCTTTATCTGCTGCACTTGGGTTGATGATAAAATCTTCCGCTGCATAAGCTACTTGAACCCCAGCAATCGGACCATTAAAAGGAATATCAGAAATAGAAAGTGCTAAAGAACTCCCAAACATAGCTGCCATTGGCGCACTAGCATTTTCATCATAAGAGAGAACAGTGTTAATGACCTGCACTTCGTTACGAAAGCCCTCCGCAAACATGGGACGAATAGGACGGTCAATAAGACGAGCAGTCAAAGTAGCATCAGTTGAAGGGCGTCCCTCACGCTTGTTAAAACCACCTGGGAACTTTCCAGCTGCATACATTTTCTCTTCATAGTTAACTTGTAAAGGAAAGAAATCTGCCGTTGCCATCTTTTTAGACATGACAGCTGTTGATAATACGGTTGTATCTCCATAACGCACGACAACAGCGCCGTTAGCCTGCTTGGCTACCTGCCCCACTTCCACAACAAGCGGGCGTCCTGCAAAGGTCATCTCAAAAGTTTGTTTAGCCATGTTTGATCCCTCTTTTTATCCATAACCAGCCCTACAAAAACGAACTGGTCAACTTTATGTCATTCATTTGATATAACTTCCATTTTACCATATTATAGTCGAAAATGGCAGAGCTTCGGCATAAGTTGTCTCCCAAGCTTTTCTCGGTTCCAGATATTTAGGTGGTTTTGTGATATAATAAACACTCATAAGAGACAGAGGAATGAGTATGAAAAAATTACAACACATCATTATGGTTGCCTTAATCCTAATAGGCTTAGTAACACCTGCCCTAGCACAAGAGCAGACTGATGACTTCAATGTTGCTGCTAAACATGCGATTGCTATTGAATCAACTACAGGGAAAGTCCTCTATGAAAAGGACGCTACCACTCCCGATGGTGTTGCTTCAATGACGAAAATCCTAACAGCCTACATGGTCTATAAAGCTATTGATCAAGGTAAAATTACTTGGGATACTGAAGTAGATATCTCAGATTATCCATTCAACTTAACAGTTGATTCAGAAGTTTCAAACGTCCCACTAGACTCTCGAAAATATACTGTCAAACAACTCTTAGATGCCACCCTCATCAGTAGTGCTAACAGCGCAGCAATTGCTCTAGCTGAAAAGATCTCAGGAACAGAGAGTGCTTTTGTAGATACTATGAAGGCCCAATTAAAGAAATGGGGAATTACTGATGCAAAACTGTACAATGCCTCAGGGCTCAATAATAAGTATCTAGGAGATAACCGTTATCCTGGCTCTAAACCAGATGACGAAAATACCATGAGTGCTCTGGATGTTGCGATTATCGCAGACCACCTCATCAAGGACTATCCCCAAGTACTTGACATCACCAAGCAAGGCGCAGTTGATTTTGAAGGTGACAACAAATTAACCACTCATAACTATATGTTGGAAGGTCAAGACAACTACCGTGAAGGGGTTGATGGACTTAAGACCGGAACAACCGAACTCGCAGGAGCATCCTTTGTTGCTCACTCTAATGAAAATGGCATGAGCTTGATTACAGTGGTTATGAACGCTGACAATGGTGGGGAGGATGAAGCCGCCCGTTTCACAGCTACCAATGACCTCTTAGATTATGTCGTCCAACACTGGAAGATAAATAAACTCAACACTGAGGGACAAATCGTCAAGAAAAATGATATCAAGGTAGCCGATGGAGTCAGTAAGACCGTCTCTGCTAAACTTGAATCAGACCTTACTGTTGTCCAAAAGATAAATAGCCAAAATGACACTGTTAACATCAAAGCAAAAACGGTAACAGCACCTATCAAAAAAGGAGATACCATTGGAACAGCAACCTATGATGATAAAGACCTCGTAGGAACAGGATATATCTCTGATCCACCTCAAGTTGCTGTAACAGCCAACCAGTCCATTAAGAAAAGCTTCTTCTTAAAAGTTTGGTGGAATCATATCGTTAATTTCTTTACCGGAAACAAGTAGGCACTGAACTCCCTTTTGATATCAAAAGGGAGTTTTTTTGCCTTATGAATTAATGATGAAATCGTAAAACCTTCTTCTCAACACCTTAAGTTCCTCTCAAAATGTGGTATAATGAATATCCAAAATACACGAAGGAACAAGCCATGAAGAAACTAATTACGCTTATTATGACCTTCTTACTCTGTCTGGGAAGCGTAGCTCCTGCTTTTGCAGCAGAGAAGAAAAAAGGATTTGACGCCGCAGCTAAGCATGCTATCGCTGTAGAAGCAACTACCGGTAAGATTTTATACGAAAAAGATGCCACTACTTCTACAGGAATTGGTTCTATCACCAAACTCCTAACAGCCTATATGGTTTATCAGGCGGTAGACAAGGGAGATCTTAAATGGAACACAAAGGTTAATATTTCCGACTATCCCTTTGAATTGACTGTTAGTTCTGGAGTTTCCAACATCCCATTAGATGCCAGAAAATATACCGTCAAACAACTACTTGACGCAACTCTTATTTCCAGTGCCAATAGTGCATCCATTGCCCTAGCTGAGGAAATCGGAGGAACAGAAAGTAAATTTGTCGACAAAATGAAAGCCCAACTTAAAAAATGGGGAATCACTGATGCTAAAATTGTCAACGCCTCTGGTCTCAATAATTCCTATTTGGGTGATAATATCTATCCAGGTTCTAAATCTGACGAAGAAAACACCATGAGTGCCAAGGATGTTGCTATCATTGCACAACATGTGATTAAAGAATATCCTGAAATTCTCGACATCACTAAAAAAACAGAAGCCAAATTTGATGGTGTTAATAAACTCAAAACCTTTAATTATATGCTTAAGGGGCAACCTAGTTACCGCAAGGGTGTTGATGGCCTCAAAACAGGTACCACTGATTTAGCCGGAGCTGCCTTCGTAGCCCATTCGAATGAAAGTGGTATGAGTATTATCACAGTCATCATAAATGCTGAACATACCGATACGGATGACTACGCCCGTTTTACCGCAACCAATGACCTGCTTAACTATGTGGTCTATCATTGGGAAAGTAAGACCGTTGCCAAGAAAGGTCAAGACATAGATAAGAGTCAAGCAAATGTCCTTGATGGTAAGTCTAAACAGGTCTCTGCTGTAGCCAAGTCTGACTTTAATATCATCCAAAAAATAGATGACGACAACACTAAACATATTAAAGTCTCCACCAACCAGATTCAAGCCCCTGTCAAATCAGGAGACAAGGTGGGAACAGCTACCTTTGAAGATAATACCCTTGTAGGAGAGGGCTACCTACCGGATCAGGGCATGCCTAGCATGGAACTTGTTGCTGGTAAAGAAGTTAAGAAAAGCTTCTTCCTTAAGGTCTGGTGGAATCACTTTGTCACCTTTGTCAACGAGAAACTTTGACCGTTACAGTCGAGCTTGGCTCGGCTTTTTCTTTTACACCCGCTTTACTGAAGCCTTTACACTCGCTTGACTCCTATTGACACAAAAAGACAGATTACAAGCGCAATCTGTCTTTGTTGTTTAGCCTTTACACTACTGTAAAGGTCAATTTATCTTTAGAGCAGCCAATCTTAAGGGTCTGTCCACTCACTACTTGGCCACCTAGTAAGAGCTCAGACAACTTATCCTCCACTTGAGTTTGAATCGCACGACGCAACGGACGAGCACCCATCTCAACATCATAGCCATCTTGAGCTAAATACTTGAGGGCAGCTGGTTGGAATTTCAATTCAATCCCTTTTTCAGCCAAAGCTGATACCAACGGTTTTACCATAATCTTGACAATTTCACGAAGCTGTTCTTCCTCTAGACTATGGAAGACAACCTTCTCATCAATACGGTTGAGAAATTCTGGACGGTAGGCCTTCTTAAGTTCTTCCATGATACGTGCCTGCATGGCTTGATGGTTATGAGAAATGTCTCGAGCACCAAAACCAACAGTTTTGTCATCACGAAGAGCCGTCGCTCCCAAGTTTGAAGTCATGATGATAATGGTATTTGAAAAATCAACTTTACGTCCACGGCTATCTGTCAGAACACCATCATCCAAAACCTGTAAGAGAATATTGAAAATATCAGGGTGAGCTTTTTCGACCTCGTCAAAGAGTAGGACTGAGTAAGGCTTATTGCGAACTTTCTCTGTTAATTCACCCCCCTCATCATATCCAACATACCCGGGAGGGGCACCATTAAGACGACTAGCCGCAAATTTTTCCATGTATTCTGACATGTCAAAGCGAAGCAAAGCTGACTCATCATCAAAGAGGACTTCTGCCAAAGTCTTAGCCAATTCCGTCTTACCAACACCAGTAGGTCCAAGGAACATGAAGGAACCAATCGGACGTTTTCCAGTACGAATACCTGACTGGTTACGACGAATAGCACGACTAATCGCTGAAACTGCTTCGTCTTGACCAATAACACGTTTGTGAAGCTCAGCTTCAAGATTCAGGTAACGTTTGCTATCTGCCTGAGTCATCTTCTCAACAGGAATACCTGATAGGCGACTAAGGGTTTGCATAATCTGGTCCGTATCCACCAAAGCTGGTTTCGGTAATTTTGCCTTTTGACTAGCCTTATATTGTTTAACAGCAGCCTTCATATCATCAGCTAAAAGTGCTTCATCCAAAGGCGTTATCTCACGTTTGGCTTCTTTCTTGATACGACCTTGAACAGTTGCACTCGCTTCATCTAGAAGGTCAATAGCCGAATCAGGTAAGTTTTTACTCGTCAAATAACGGTGTGCTGCCTTGACAGCTGTCTCAACGGCTTCATCAGTGATAGTCACACGATGGTAGACTTCATATGACGAACGCAAGCCCTTCAAAATATCAATAGCTTCAGATACACTTGGCTCCTCAATCATAATCTTAGCAAAACGACGGGAAAGAGCTGCATCTTTCTCAATATGCTTTTGGTACTCAGCTTGTGTGGTTGCTCCAACCATGTGAAGTGTTCCACGTGCTAGAGCAGGTTTCAAAATATTTGCCGCATCCAAGGTACTATCAATACCAGAACCAGAGCCAATAATCGTATGCAATTCGTCAATAAAGAGAATGATTTTTCCATCAGCTTCAATCTCATCAATGATTTGATTCATACGCTCTTCGAAATCACCACGAAAACGGGTCCCTGCAACCACACTCATCATATCAAGTTCTAAGATACGCATATCAGCTAATTCGAAAGGTACGTCACCTGAAGCAATACGCTGTGCCAAACCAAGGGCAAGGGCCGTCTTACCAACACCTGCTTCACCTACAAGAACAGGATTATTCTTCGTTTTACGACTCAAGACCTGAATCATACGTGAAATTTCTTCGTCACGCCCAATGACTGGATCAAGGGCTCCCGATTCCGCTACTGCAGTCAGATCTTTTGTATAATCTGACAGTTCCCCAGTAGAAGATTGAGGAGGCTGCATCATATTAGCAAAATTTCCAGATGCTTTTGCTTTTTTAGGCTTACGCAGGTCATGAATCGCCTTCAAATCTTGCTTACTAAGACCTGCATAACGCTCCAAAGAACGTCGCAAATCAATAATACGAGGCTTGTCACTGTCATCCTTATATTGAAAACCAGCAACTTCAAGGAGACGGCAAACCATCAAATCCTTATGGAGCAAAAAAGCCATCAAAACATGTTCAGAACCCACCTCAACGGCACCAGTCACCTTAGCAATTCCCTCTGCCTCTTGCAGCATAGCCTCTAAAGCATGTGACTGTGCACGTAAATCAATAATATCTGATTTGGACAACTCTGTTGGACTCTTCTCCAAAGCCAAGACAGCAGCCGTCTCAATTTCTTCCGCACGAATACGGTCTTCAAAATCAGTAAATGTTAGGTAGGCTACAGTTCCTGGAACTTCAAGCATAGCTAGAAGCACATGCCAAGTCTCCAGAAAAGGACTACCAAAGCGCTCTGCTTCAAGCTGAGCACGATGGAAAATGGCTTGCATTTTTCTTGAATATGTCGTCATCTAATTTCCTTTTCTATCCAATCTAAGTAAAAGCGAGCGTAAGATACGCGAACGAATTGTAGCAGCGTCCTCACCGAGAATATCATCACTAGCAGTTGCTAAAATCAAATTCCCCTCACGTTCTGTGATAATTTTTTCATCAAATAGCAACTGAATCAAATCCGTAAAAACCTGTTCGCTGAGCTGATCTGCTAAGTTTTGAAGTAGAGCATTGATTCTGTGATGTTTATCAGAGAATCTGACCTTGACGATACGAATATAACCGCCACCACCACGCTTACTCTCAACAATATAACCACGACTCTCTGTAAAACGTGTCTTAATAACATAGTTAATCTGACTCGGTACAACTTGAAAAGTATCTGCTAAATTCGAACGTTGAATCTCAGCAATCCCAGACTGGCCCAGCAATTCTTTAATATATTCTTCTATACTGTCTGATGTATTTCTTGCCATCTTAATTCCTCCAGTCTAATTTGACTATAACTGACTATTATTATACCAAAAATGTCAGCACATGGGAAACTATAGTCTCAAAAAGCTTTTTAAAGTTGTCATTAGAGGTCATATAAGATACAATAAATAAGACAAAATGAAAAGGCAACCTAGGTATTCTGCTGAAACAACTTGAACAATCGAAGAAGCTAATCCTCATCCGAACAAGAGCCTTTCACTTTATACCATGGTAATATTCCTCTTACTACTATCGAGAAATACTCACTTCACCTGAGACTTCTCACTAATTTTATTTCCCTATGAAAGGTTATTCATGAAATACATCATTGCATTTTTAATCTCTATGATTCCCCTTGTTGAGCTCCGTGGAGCCGTACCTGTCGCTATTGCCTCAGGTATTCCTTGGTGGCAAGCCCTCATTCTTTGTGTTATCGGGAATATGCTTCCAGTTCCAATTATTTTCTTCTTCGCCCGCCGTGTTCTCGAGTGGGGTGCTGACAAACCTCTTATTGGTGGCTTCTTTACCTGGTGTCTTAAAAAAGGCCACAGTGGGGGGCAAAAGCTTGAAAAAGCCGCTGGAGACAAAGGTATCTTCTGGGCCCTCTTACTCTTTGTGGGTATCCCACTTCCAGGAACAGGAGCTTGGACAGGTACACTGGCAGCATCCATCCTAGATTGGGACTTTAAACGCAGCGTTTTAGCTGTTATGCTTGGAGTTATCCTTGCAGGTATTATCATGGGGACGCTTTCTCTTCTCCTTGGTGTCAATACCTTCGCTCATTAATATTTTTTACGTCTGGGGAATACTCAAACGTTTTCTATTTACGACAAAAAAGAAGCTACGATTACGTAACTTCTTTTCTTTTTATCTAGCAACTAGAATTAGTTGTTAAGGGCTGCTGCCATTGTAGCTGCAACTTCTGATTCAAAGTCGTTAGATGCTTTTTCGATACCTTCACCAACTTCAAAGCGAACAAATTCTACTACTGAAGCATTTACTGATTCAAGGTAAGCTTCAACCGTTTTGCTGTCGTCCATGATGTAAACTTGAGCAAGAAGAGTGTAAGCTTGGTCAACTTTAGTGTTGTCAAGCAAGAAGCGGTCCATTTTACCTGGGATGATTTTATCCCAGATTTTTTCTGGTTTACCTTCAGCAGCCAACTCAGCTTTGATATCTTCTTCAGCTTGAGCAAGAACAGTATCAGTCAATTGAGCTTTAGAACCAAATTTAAGGTGTGGAAGAGCTGGTTTGTTAACCATTGCACGGCTTTCATTATCTTGATCGATTGTGTGGTTAAGTTGTGCCAATTCATCTTTAACAAATTGTTCATCCAATTCAGTGTATGAAAGAACAGTTGGTTTCATTGCAGCGATATGCATTGAGATTTGTTTAGCAAGAGCTTCATCTCCACCTTCAAGAACTGTAACAACACCGATACGTCCACCGTTGTGTTGGTAAGCTCCGAAGTGTTGTGCATCTGTTTTTTCAAGCAAAGCAAAACGACGGAATGAAATTTTTTCACCGATAGTAGCTGTTGCAGATACGTATGCAGCTTCAAGAGTTTCACCTGAAGGCATAGTCAAAGCAAGTGCTTCTTCGTTGTTTGCTGGTTTACCCTCAGCGATTACTTTAGCTGTTTCGTTTACCAATTCAACGAATTGAGCATTTTTCGCAACGAAGTCAGTTTCAGCGTTAACTTCAACGACTGCTGCAACATTACCGTGAACATAAACACCAGTCAATCCTTCAGCGGCAACACGGTCAGCTTTCTTAGCTGCTTTAGCCATACCTTTTTCACGAAGCAATTCAATCGCTTTTTCGATATCACCATCAACTTCAACCAATGCTTTTTTAGCGTCCATGACACCAGCACCAGATTTTTCACGCAATTCTTTAACAAGTTTAGCTGTAATTTCTGCCATTTTGTGTTTTCTCCAAATTTATTTTATCAAACTAAGGGGCAGGGCTGAGCCCCGCCCCTTAGGTGTTTGTCTTATTTTTAGTGGGCATCGAGCCCTAACTAACCTTAAAGATTAGTTGTTGTCACCTTCGACAACTTCAACGATTTCTTCGATTGAATCAGCTGCAGCTGCTTCTTGGAAATCTGCAGAAGCATCTTCACCTTGGTTACCTTCGATGATAGCATCAGCCATTTTAGAAGTGATCAATTTAACGGCACGGATAGCGTCATCGTTAGCTGGGATGATTACATCAATCTCATCTGGATCAGCGTTTGTATCAACCATCGCTACAACTGGAATACCAAGTTTTTTAGCTTCTTTAACAGCGATTTGTTCTTTGTGTGGGTCAACGATGTAGATTACATCTGGAATACGAGGCATATCTTCGATACCACCCAAGAATTTTTCAAGACGTGCACGTTGTTTGTTAAGAAGTGCAACTTCTTTCTTAGGAAGAACTTCGAAAGTTCCATCAGCTTCCATTTGTTTGATTTCTTTCAAACGAGCGATACGTTTTTGGATAGTATCCCAGTTTGTAAGAGTACCACCCAACCAACGGTGGTTGATGTAGTATTGACCAGCACGAGTAGCTTCTTCAGCGACTGCTTCAGCTGCTTGTTTTTTAGTACCAACGAACAAGATTACTGCATCGTTAGCTGCTGCTTCACGAACAAATTCGTAAGCTGTATCAGCCATTTTTACAGTTTGTTGCAAGTCGATAACGTGGATTCCGTTACGTTCTGTAAAGATGTATTTAGCCATCTTAGGATTCCAGCGACGAGTTTGGTGACCGAAGTGAACACCAGCCTCAAGAAGTTGTTTCATTGAAATTACTGCCATGAGTATTTCTCCTTAAAAATTGTTTTTTTCCTCTTCTAAGCTTTAGACTTGCAGTCCCACCCTGCGGCAACAAGACCACAATCGGCTTAGAATGAGTATTTGTTACTTTACGCAACTATAGTAGTTTATCAAAAAAAGTAACATTTGACAAGCTATAAAATCAGGCTATCCATTAGAAGAGCATCCCCTCCTTATAAAAGGTAATCGTTTCCTTTGAGATTCGAAAATATTTCGTTTATAATTAGGCTATCAAAAATAGAGGAGGACATTATTTTGTCATTAGTCGGAAAAGAAATTATTGAATTCTCAGCACAAGCTTATCACAATGGAGAATTCATCACTGTTACAGATGAAGATGTTAAAGGAAAATGGGCTGTTTTCTGCTTCTATCCTGCAGATTTTTCATTTGTTTGCCCAACTGAACTCGGTGACCTTCAAGAGCAATATGAAACACTTAAATCTCTTGATGTAGAGGTTTACTCTGTCTCTACAGATACTCACTTTGTTCACAAAGCTTGGCATGATGACTCAGATGTGGTTGGAACTATCACTTATCCTATGATTGGAGATCCTTCACATCTCATCTCTCAAGGTTTTGATGTTCTTGGTCAAGATGGTCTTGCACAACGTGGAACATTCATCGTTGATCCAGATGGCGTTATCCAAATGATGGAAATTAACGCTGATGGTATCGGACGCGACGCAAGCACTCTTATTGATAAAGTTCGTGCTGCTCAATACATTCGCCAACATCCAGGTGAAGTTTGTCCAGCCAAATGGAAAGAAGGAGCTGAAACATTGACTCCTAGCTTGGATCTTGTAGGTAAAATTTAACAACCAGGGGGTATCGTATCCATGGTCTTAGATAAAGAAATCAAGGCTCAATTAGCACAATATTTAAATTTACTAGAATCTGATATTGTATTACAAACCGATTTGGGAGATGACGATAATTCTCGAAAAGTAAAAGAATTTCTAGATGAGATTGTCGCTATGTCTGACCGCATTAGTCTTGAATCAACACATTTAAAACGTCAACCTAGTTTTGGTATTGCACAGAAAGGGCAAAAAAGTCGTGTTATTTTCTCTGGCCTACCGATGGGGCACGAATTTACGTCTTTCATTTTAGCTCTTTTGCAAGTTTCTGGTCGTCCACCAAAAGTTGATGAGGATATTATTGAACGCATCAAAAAGATTGACAAAACTATCAATCTTGAAACTTATGTTTCACTAACATGCCATAATTGTCCAGACGTCGTTCAAGCCTTTAATATAATGGCTGTTTTGAATCCAAATATCACCCACACTATGATTGAAGGTGGTATGTATCAAGATGAAGTCAAAGCCAAAGGTATCATGTCTGTTCCTACAGTTTACAAAGACCAAGAAGAATTTACATCTGGTCGTGCAACCATTGAACAGCTTGTAGAAAAATTGGATGGTCCACTTGATGCTGATGCTTTTGCCGATAAAGGGGTCTATGATGTCTTGGTCATTGGTGGGGGTCCTGCTGGAAACAGTGCTGCAATTTATGCTGCCCGCAAAGGACTAAAAACTGGTCTTTTAGCAGAAACCTTTGGTGGACAAGTTATTGAGACAGTCGGTATTGAAAACATGATTGGTACGCTATATACAGAAGGTCCTAAGTTAATGGCCCAAGTTGAAGAGCATACGAAATCTTACAATGTTGATATCATCAAAAGTCAATTAGCTACTGGTATTGAGAAGAAAGAACTCATTGAAGTCACACTAGCTAATGGTGCTGTTCTACAGGCTAAAACTGCTATTCTAGCCCTAGGAGCCAAATGGCGTAATATCAATGTTCCTGGTGAAGATGAATTCCGTAACAAAGGGGTTACTTACTGTCCACACTGCGATGGTCCTCTATTTGAAGGAAAAGATGTTGCTGTTATCGGTGGTGGTAACTCAGGTTTGGAAGCCGCTTTGGATTTAGCGGGTATTACTAAACACGTTACGGTCTTAGAGTTCTTACCTGAACTAAAGGCAGACCAAGTTTTACAAGAACGTGCTGCTAAAACTGATAATCTAACCATTCTTAAAAATGTTGCAACCAAAGAAATCGTTGGTCAAGATCATGTGACTGGTTTGAGTTACGTTGAGCGTGATACAAACGAAGAAAAACATCTTGATCTTGAAGGTGTCTTTGTCCAAATTGGTCTTGTACCAAGTACTGCTTGGCTCAAAGACAGTGGTATTGAACTCAATGAACGCCAAGAAATTATCGTTGATAAATTTGGTTCAACAAATATCCCTGGTATTTTTGCCGCAGGTGACTGTACTGACAGCGCCTACAAACAAATCATTATCTCCATGGGATCTGGCGCTACAGCAGCTATTGGTGCATTTGATTACTTGATTAGACAATAATCAAAACTTACGTGTTAGTAATCTGTCTGCAACAGTTATAATTACTATAAAGAGGTTGACTAAATTTCAGCCTCTTTTTTTGAATATACGTAGCTTTAATAGTCCAATCGCCTATTTGATGAAAGAGACTTGACGAATCATTCTTTTTTCGATAGAATGGTATTTGTTATGGCGGTATAGCCAAGTGGTAAGGCACGGCTCTGCAAAAGCTTGATCGTCGGTTCAAATCCGTCTACCGCCTTCATAATTTGAGGACACCTAAGGGTGTCTTTTTTTGCTATAACGCATAAAAAATCCCCGAAGCCAGAAGCTTCAGGAATCCATAAATCATAAACTAATGAGCATATCTAATAGCAGCTATCTTAAAGATACACTCTCAAACTTTAATCAAACTAAGATTGTAATATTTAAAACACAAATAAATATGTTCAGACATTCTTAAATTTTTTCAGGAGCTCCACCAGCTGTGTTTGTTCTTCAGAAGTCAAAACGGAAAAAGTCTCCTCAATTGCTCGTTGATGCGGTGGAATTGCTGCTTGAATGATTCGACGGCCCTCATCTGTCAAATCAACCTCGAAAGCTCGCTTATCCGTTGGACAAGCTTGTCGACTCAACCAGCCCTTTTTCTCCATATTTTTTATGACAACAGTCATATTACCAGAAGTGGCAAGCATGCAATCAATTAATTCACCAATCTTCATACGTCCCTTGGCATTTAACACATCCATAACTCCAAACTGGGTTGGTGTTAAATCAAATTCTTTAAAAGTCTCAGAGACCTTGGCATCAATGGTACGAAAAGCCTTACGCATAACAACCATACTCTTGACAGCCATGTTTTTATCTAAGTCGCTCATTTATAGTCCTTTCCAAATAGATGCTGTATTTATTACTCTACCACAGTTTATCTAAAAGTGGTATATGAAAAAGAAGAAATAAGAAAAAGAGTTCTTAGATATCTAACCAACACCTCAGAACTCTTTCATTTACTAACTATTACGATTCCAAAAAAGAGCCAATAAAATCACCGCACCTAATACTGAAGGAACAATAGCGGTGCCTGCTAGCATCGGTCCCCAATTTCCAAAAAGAAGTTGCCCAACAAAAGCGCCAAGCCATCCTAAAAAGGTCTTACCAATACAGCCCATTCGCTCACCTCGGTTTGAAATAGCAGAGGCAATAAGACCAATTAGAAAACCAACTATCATACTTCCAATCATAAGAATTCCTCCTTCTTACTTAAATTACCCAATCACCATTTCGGAAGATTGGTACACGACTACCATCTTGACGGATACCATCAATATCCATTTGATTTGAACCAATCATAAAATCTACGTGTACATCTGAACGGTTAAGACCAGCTTCCTTAAGCTCCTCTTCTGTCATGTCTGCTCCTCCCTCAACACTGGTAGCATAGGCTGCTCCAATAGCTAGATGGTTGGAGGCATTTTCATCAAAAAGGGTATTAAAGAAGGTAATACCAGACTGCGAAATAGGACTTGGATTTGGTACCAAGGCACATTCACCTAGAGCACGCGCTCCATTATTGTTGAAGACAAGATTTTTCATCACTTCATCACCTTGGTCTGCTGTAACGTCTACAATCTCACCACCTTTAAAGGTTACCTTGATTCCCTCAATAATATTGCCATTGTAACTTAGAGGCTTTGTACTTGAGACATAGCCATCTGCACGACGAAAATCTGGTGCCGTAAAGACTTCTTCGGTTGGCATATTAGGTAGGAAGCCTTCACCCTGTGCATTAATTGCCCTTGCAGATTCCCAAACGTGATTTTTGGGTAATCCTAGAGTTAAATCTGTTCCAGGTGCTTGGTAATGCAAGGCTGAGAATTGTGCCTCATTAAGTAGGCGTGCTTTAGCATTTAAACGGTCAGCATGTTCTTTCCAGGCACCAACAGGATTCTCTTCATAAACACGACAGGTTTTGAAAATTTGGTCCCAAAGTAAATCTACAGCTTCCTCATCACTCGAAGTATCAGGAAAGACCTTCTTAGCCCATTCTTTACCAGCTGCAGCAGCTACAGTCCAACTAACCTTATTAGACTGAGTTGCCACCTGCATAGGTTTAAAGGCCACCCCAGTAGCCTTAGCATGAGCAGATAGACGTTCAGGAGTTACACCATTAAGGGCCCCTGGATCAGAAGAACGAACACCTAAGCGACTTGCCTTCTTGTCTAGCAAATATTCCATCTCAGCTTTTTTATAGGCAGGAACCTCTTCAATTCGGTCCATACCAGCATGCAAAAATCGTTCTCGATTAATGATATCATCCGACCATTGAACAATTACCTCAGCTGCTCCTAGAGCATAGGCCTCTTTAACTAAAAGATGAGCTAGCTCTTCTTGCTCTACATCTATACTCAAGGCTACCGTATGACCAGGTTGTACATTAATCCCATTGGCAACCAATAATTTAGCATATTTTTCAAGATTTTCTTTAAAATGTGGTAAAACCATAATCGACTCCCTAAAACTATAATTTTCTAACAGTATACCATAAGACCAAGAAAAAAGTTTCCTCACAGCTTTAACCTTGCCTTACCCACTACAGTTGGCAAGAAAAATAAAAAAGAGAACAGAGACTAACTCCATCCTCTCAAGTTTATGCACGACTTCTTTTAGCTCCTAAAAGAAATCATCAAAAAGACTTAACTGATTATCTTCTGGCATATTGCCTAGGATTCCCATTTCATCTAGCTTTTCAACCAAAGTGGATGAAAGGCCTCCTCGTTTACGCAATTCTGTTTTAGAAAGAAATTCTCCTTCCTCACGTGCAGCAACTACCTGCTTAGCAACATTCTCGCCCAAACCTTCAAGTGCAATAAACGGTGGAATCAAGGTATCTCCCTCAATCAGAAATTCAGTTGCCTGACTTTTGTAAAGATCTAACTGACCAAAGGTAAAGCCACGTTCTAACATTTCATTGACAATTTCAAGAGTCGTAAACAAATCAATTTCCACATTAGTCGCTTCATTTCGTTGACGCTTTTCTTTAATATCTTCCATTCTCGCTTTAACAGCATCAAGCCCTGCCGACATAGTCTTAAGTTCAAAAGCTTTGGCACGGATAGAAAAGTAGGCACAATAGTAATAAATAGGATGGTGTACTTTGAAATAAGCGACACGCAGGGCCATCATAACGTAGGCTGCCGCATGGGCTTTCGGGAACATGTACTTGATTTTTCCACAAGATTCAATATACCAGTCTGGAACATTATTTTCACGCATAGCTTGAATATAGCCATTACGCTCTTCTTCAGAAATTTTCAACCACATTCCCTTACGCACACGTTCCATAATGGTGAAGGCCATCTTAGGATCTAATCCTGCATGCATTAGGTATACCATGATATCGTCACGACAACCGATAACGGTTTTCAGAGTGGCAATACCTTCCTTGATCAAATCTTGTGCATTACCCAACCAAACGTCTGTACCATGAGACAAACCAGATAACTGTAAGAGTTCCGCAAAGGTCGTCGGATGCGTCTCATCGACCATACCACGAACAAAGTTAGTCCCAAACTCAGGGATTCCCAACATTCCCGTTGGTGTCCCAATCTGTTCAGGTGTTACACCTAAAATATCGGTACCTGAAAAAAGCTTCATTACATCCGGATCATCTGCTCGAATATCTTTGGGATCAATTCCCGATAAATCCTGCAACTTACGAATCATCGTCGGATCATCATGTCCCAGAATATCAAGCTTCAACACGTTCTCATCAATATCGTGGAAGTTAAAGTGAGTCGTTTGCCAAGCAGCAGTCACATCATCGGCCGGATATTGGACAGGGGTAAAATCATAGACATCCATATAATTTGGAATAACAACGATACCACCTGGGTGTTGACCTGTACTTCGCTTAACCCCAGCAGCTCCCATGGCCAAACGATCGACCTCGGCATCACGGTAAAACTTATTGTAATCACGCTCATAACCCTTGACAAAACCATAAGCCGTCCTATCTGCAACAGTACCTACTGTTCCAGCACGAAAGGCATATTGCTCACCAAAAATATCTCGAACATCTAAGTGGGCTGATGGCTGATCATCTCCTGAGAAGTTCAAATCAATATCAGGAACCTTGTCCCCATCAAAACCTAGGAAGGTTTCGAAAGGAATATCTTGACCATCTTTCTTATACTCGGATCCACATTCTGAACACTTCTTATCAGGCAAATCAAAACCAGAACCATAAGAACCATCTGTGATGAACTCAGAATGTTGACATTTAGGACATAAATAATGAGGAGGCATAGGATTTACCTCAGTAATTCCTATCATTGTCGCAACAAAACTAGAGCCAACAGATCCTCGAGAGCCAACCAAGTAACCACGTTCATTTGAACGGTTAACCAACATCTGCGAAGCCAGATAGATTACGGCAAAGCCATTACCAAGAATTGAAGACAATTCTTTCTCAATCCGTAGGTCAATAATATCAGGTAGAGGATTACCGTATAGCTCAAATGCTTTAGCATAAGTCATCTCAGCAACTTGCTCCTCCGCACGATCAATAAAAGGCGTGTACAAGTCTTTTTTGACAACCTCGACCTCTTCAATTTGGTCAGCCATAGCCTGCGTATTCGTTACTACAACCTCATAGGCCAACTCTTTCCCCAAAAAGGCAAAGTCATCTAGCATCTCGTTGGTTGTTCTAAAATGTGCTTCGGGTAAAGGAGCCGGTTTAGCATTTTCTCCCTTACCAATCGGCCTATTAATCATGGCTCCTTGTCCCAAAGCACGAACAATGATTTCACGATAAATGGCATCCTCAGGATTGATATAATGTACATTTCCGGTAGCAAGTACAGGCTTGTCAAGACGATTAGCAACCTCTATCAAATCCCGAATCAGCTGTTCTACAGCTGACTCATCCTTGATTAAATCTTTTGCAATCAATGGCGCATAAATTGCCGGTGGCATAACTTCAATAAAGTCATAATATTTAGCAACTTCAACTGCCTTTTCAATACCATGAGACAAGAGCGTATCAAAAACCTCACCGTCCGCGCAAGCAGAACCTACAATGATTCCTTCACGATACTCATCTAAAACCGTACGAGGAATACGGGCTACTCCCTCAAAATATGATACATTTGATAGGCTGACCAATTTAAAGATATTCTTCAAACCAGTTTGATTCTGAACATAGAGCGTCGCATGTTTGACACGAGACTTTTTATACGAATCCTCAGAAACCAACTCCGTGTTCAACTGTTCCAGATTAGTCAAACCATGCTTATCAAATACATCTTTAATGAAAATAAACAACAAACGACCCGTAGCTTCCGCATCATAATTGGCCATATGGTGGTGATCCAAAGCTACACCAAAACGCTTGGTCAAAGGTCCCAAACCATGACGCTTATACTCAGGATAAAGATTTCTAGCAAATTCCAAAGTATCAATAACCGGTTGTGAAATTGTTGGTAATTGATTTCTTTCATAATTGGCATTCATAAACCCAACGTCAAAGGTCGCATTGTGAGCTACTAGCACCGTTCCCTGACAAAAATCTTGAAACTCCTGTAATACTTGTAACAAAGGTTTGGCACCTTTAACATGATTATCAGTAATACCAGTCAATTCAGTAGTAAATGCAGACAAGGGGTAACCTGGATCAATAAATTCATCAAATTGCTCAATAATATTACCTTTATGCATTTTTGATGCCGCAATCTGAATCAAATCATTATGAACAGCAGACAAGCCCGTCGTTTCAACGTCAAAAACAACATATGTTGCTTCTTTTAATTCCAATTCCTCAGAATTATAAACAATAGGAACCTTATCCTCAACAAGATTAGCTTCAAGACCAAAAATAGCTTTAATCCCTGCTTTTTTAGCCCTATGGTAACCATGAGGAAAACTCTGAACATTGGCATGGTCAGTTATAGCAACTGCTGGATGCCCCCAAGAGGCCGCTGTATCAATAAGCTCCTCAACGGTAGGCATCGCATCCATAGTTGACATATTGGTATGAGCATGGAATTCAACACGCTTTTGTCCCTCAGGCATCAAATCCTTACGAGGTGTATGAGAAATCTCCTTAATATCTTGTACATTCATCGTCAAACTATGTGTATAAGGATTATTCTCAATACGTCCGCGAACCCTTACCCAGTTTCCCTTTTTAATCATATCGAACTTAGCGAGCTCTTCACTATCCTTCGCCCAACGTTGCATCGCAAAACTTGAAGTATAATCAGTTACTTTAAAATTAATGATAATACGTCCTGTCTTCGTTTCACGTTGTTCAACATCAAAGATATATCCCTCAAAGACAATTCTGTTTTCTTCAGAATTAACATCAATCATCGGGGTTATCTCAGCCTTATCAAAGCTTGCCTGACGTTGGCTTTGTTTCTCGGTATATCTTGGACTCTGCTCAAGTCGAGAAGTTGATACTGGTTCACTTTCAACAATAGATTGAAGAACTTGTTTTGCTTGAGATTCAGCTTGCTCCTGCAAGGAAACTTTATTTGTTTCATAAGCCGTTTCGAAAGAAGAAGATACATCTTTATCTTCAACAACGGAAACTTTAACATCAGACAATCCAACATTTGAAAGAACATTAGAAACTAAAAAAATAAATCTATCCTGAACATTCTCTCTAAAAATATGAGATGGAGCTTTAACGAGAATTTCTTCATTAAAAAATTCAACATTGAGATTGGAGAATAAAGAATAAAGGGAAAAATGTGAAACCTTTAAAGACTCTAAAGCATAAGAAAAATAGAAAGATAGTAAGTCATTATCACAAGACGATGACTCCAAAATAAACTCATAAGAAACTTCTGCACCAAGGGAATTAAAAGTAGACTGAAGTAACGAATTAAAAAGGTTAAAGCTCTCACTTGACAGAACATTTTGGAAAGTAAAAACAAAAAACCAACGACGTTTTGATTTTGATAATTTTACAGATTGAATAGAACCATCTTTAATTTCATTATAAGTTTTATGATCCTTAGGAAAACGAATTTGTTTTAAAAGAAGCTGAAATTTATCAGACATAAAAAATAACTCCTATATACAAAAAAACACTCCTCATGGAGTGTAACTTATACCGGCGGCCGGGGTCGAACCGGCACGTCCTTGCGGACACTGGATTTTGAGTCCAGCGCGTCTGCCAATTCCGCCACGCCGGCAAAGTATAACTGGGGTAGCTGGATTCGAACCAACGCATGAGGGAGTCAAAGTCCCTTGCCTTACCGCTTGGCTATACCCCAAAGTATAGGCGAATGAGGGGAATCGAACCCCCGAATGTCAGAGCCACAATCTGATGTGTTAACCACTTCACCACATTCGCCATTATATTAACACGGGCAGTAGGAATTGAACCCACACTGAAGGTTTTGGAGACCTTAGTTCTACCTTTAAACTATGCCCGTTACTATGGAAGGGGAGGGATTCGAACCCCCGAACCCGAAGGAGCGGATTTACAGTCCGCCGCGTTTAGCCTCTTCGCTATCTCTCCTTTTAAGAACAAGAAATAGTATATCACAGTTTCTTGACCAAAGCAAGCCTTTACTTTGGATTTTAATGATTAAGATTATAGGCTTCAATAATGGCAGCTACTGCTTGATCCATTTTCTTGTGGAAGCCTGCGACGTTTTCTTTATCAACAACGGCAAATTTACCATCAATTTCTACAATTTGGCCGATAACTTTTTTACCAACAACAAGCTCAAACCCTTCAATGATTGCCTTGTTAACAGTTACTTTGGCATCTTTAACTTGAATTTCAATTTTTTTGTCTTTTTTGCTCATAGATTTACACTTGAGACTTGGCTCAAGCCATCCTTTCTTAATGTATCTCTTTAATTTTACCGAAAAAGAAAAAAGCTTGCAAGAGCAAGCCTTAAAATAAGCGCTAATTTCTTATGATTTAGTCAACTTTGAAAATCCATCCTTCTGGTGCTTCAACATCACCAAATTGGATACCAGTCAACTCATCATAAAGTTTATGTGTGACAGGTCCTACTTCTGTTTCTGAATAGAAGACATGGAAGTCGTCACCGTGTTGTACACCACCAATTGGTGAGATAACAGCAGCTGTACCACAGGCACCAGCTTCAACAAATTTGTCCAACTCAGCAATCTTAACATCACCTTGAATAGCTTTCATGCCAAAGCGTTTTTCGGCCAAATAAAGCAAAGAGAATTTCGTAATTGATGGCAAGATGGATGGGCTAAGTGGAGTGATAAACTCGTTATCAGCTGTAATACCGAAGAAGTTTGCAGAACCAACCTCTTCAATTTTAGTGTGAGTTGCAGGATCAAGATAGATAACATCTGAGAATTTACGGTCATGTGCAATCTTACCTGGCAACATACTTGCTGCGTAGTTACCACCAACTTTAGCAGCACCCGTACCATGTGGAGCAGCACGGTCGTATTCGTCTTGAATAAGGAAGTTTGTTGGAGCCAAACCACCTTTGAAATAGTTCCCTACTGGCATGGCAAAAATAGTAAAGACGTATTCATCAGCAGGGTGAACACCAATAATATCTCCTACCCCAATCAAAAGTGGGCGAAGATAGAGTGTTGCACCTGTTCCATATGGTGGAACATATTCTTCATTGGCACGGACTACTTGTTTACAAGCATCTACGAATTTGTCAACGGGAACCTGTGGCATCAAAAGACGATCGGCTGTACGTTGCAAACGTTTGGCATTTTCATCTGGACGAAACAATTGAACTGAACCATCTTTGGTACGGTAAGCCTTGAGTCCTTCGAAAGCTTCTTGACCATAGTGAAGAGCTGGGGATGCTTCTGAGATGTGCAAAGTCGCATCCTCAGTCAAATGACCTTCATCCCATTTTCCGTCTTTGTAATGTGAAATATAACGGAATGGAAGTTTATGGTAATTAAATCCTAAATTTTCCCAGTCTAAATCAACTGTCATGTGTATGTCCTCTTTTCTGTTACTATGTGCTTTATAGTATAGTCCTTTTCATTGAAAATTTCAAGTTTATGTTGCAAAATTCTGACAATTCTTTTTGAGAGGTTTTTTGGGAGGATTGAACGATAAAAAAACTCTGTTCTCAAATAAGAGAACAAAGCTTTCTTATCTTTATTTTTCAATAATCTTGGCAGCGAAGACTTCCTTGTCTGCTAGTCCTTCAATGAAACTTCCATTGCTAGTACGCTCTGAAAGATTAAGAAGGGACAAATCAACTTCTGCTGTTTCACCAGTCGTAGCTGTGACAAGCAAGGTCTGAGGAGCCTCTTCTACTGGTGTTGCTAGAAGATCTATCTCACCACCAGAATTTTCTGTAAAGACTGGACCAGCCGTAAAGACACGGTGCGGTTTAGTCTTAAGCTCACGAAGAACTTGGAGACCTCGACCAGCTCGCTTAGCCTGTGGAATATCTGCTGTAGCTACCCTTTTGAGACTAGCTCTTTGTGTAAGAAGATAGAAACTTTGGGTATTTGCCACAAAAACGGCCTGAACGGTATCATCATCCTTAAGGTTGATTGCCTTAACACCTGCTGCCTTGGCACCAACAACTGGTACCTCGTCAGCATTGAAACGGAGGGCATAGCCTTTTTGCGTGATAATCATGACATCATCCAATTGAATTGGGGTGACTGTGACAACACAATCACTAGCATCCTTGAGTTTAGCGTATTTAACCGACTTAGACTTATAGGTACGCCATGGGGTAAATTCCTTGCGTTCGAAACGTTTAATCTGACCAAGTTTAGTGGCTGCTAGGTAAGTACCAGCTTCAAAATCATCCAGAATTTCAGCATAAAGCACTTCTTCATCCTTAGATAAATTAGTGATGGTTTGTGATAAATGCTCTCCCAAATCCTTCCAACGAATATCTGGCAACTCATGGATTGGACGATAAATCACATTGGCCTGATTAGTGAGCATCAAGAGATGCTGTGTCGTCTTAGCCTGCTGAACCAGAATCAAGTCATCATCATCACGTTTTCCGACTTCATCAATCGTTGAAGCATTGAAAGAACGTGGGCTAGTACGTTTGACATAGCCACCACGAGTGATGCTAACATAGGTTTCTTCCTCAACAATCAAACTTGCGGTATCAATTTCAATGGTCTTGGTTTCTGCTTGTAGCTCTGAACGACGGTCATTACCAAATTTCTTCTTGATATCACGAAGTTCACGTTTCATGACATTAAACATGGTACGCTCGTCTCCAATGATGGCAGCCAAGGTCGCAATTTGCTCACGTAAATCGGCTTCCTCATTTTGGAGAGTAACGATATCCGTATTGGTCAAACGATAAAGTTGCAAGGTCACGATAGCTTCAGCTTGTTCTTCTGAAAAATCATAGCTGACTTTAAGATTTTCCTTAGCATCAGCCTTATTTTCAGAAGCTCGGATAAGGGCAATAACCTCATCCAAAATAGAAATGACACGGATGAGTCCTTCCACAATATGAAGACGTTTTTCAGCCTTATCCTTGTCAAATTTTGAACGAGCAACGATAATATCGCGACGGTGGGCAATGTAGCTAGACAAAATCTTTTGCAAGCCCACTTGACGTGGGGTGAAATTATCAATAGCCACCATGTTGAAATTATAGTTGACCTGAAGATCCGTATATTTCAACAGGTAGTTAAGAATGGTTTGGCTGTCAGTATCCTTCTTAAGCTCAATAGCAATACGCAAACCTGTACGGTCAGACTCGTCACGAACTTCCGCAATGCCTGGAACCTTGTTATTGACCCTAACATCATCGATTTTTTTAACCAAGACAGCCTTATTGACATCGTAAGGAATCTCAGTAACGATGATTTGTTCCTTGCCACCTTTGAGTTGTTCGATCTCAGTACGTGAACGCACAACTACACGGCCCTTACCGGTTTCGTAGGCCTTGCGAATCTCGTCTTTGCCCTGGATGATAGCCCCTGTTGGAAAATCTGGGCCAGGCAAGAATTCCATCAATTTATCCAGTTTAGCAGATGGGTGATCAATCATGTAGACAACAGCATCAATGACCTCTGCCAGATTATGCGGTGGAATGTCTGTGGCATAACCAGCAGAAATCCCTGTAGCCCCATTAACCAAGAGGTTTGGAAAGGCGGCGGGTAAAACGGTTGGTTCCTTCTCTGTATCATCAAAATTCCAAGCCCATGGGACTGTGTTTTTATCGATATCTTGAAGAAGGTAGCCCGCAATCTCTGACAAGCGTGCCTCTGTATAACGCATGGCCGCTGGTGGATCACCGTCCATAGAACCGTTGTTACCGTGCATCTCAACCAAGATTTCACGATTCTTCCAATCCTGGGACATACGGACCATGGCATCATAAATGGAACTGTCACCATGGGGGTGGAAATTACCCATAATGTTACCCACCGACTTGGCAGATTTACGATAGCCCTTGTCATAAGTATTGCCATCCTTATTCATGGAATAAAGAATACGACGTTGAACGGGTTTCAGACCGTCACGAATGTCAGGAAGCGCACGCTCCTGAATAATGTATTTGGAGTAGCGACCAAAGCGCTCTCCCATGATGTCCTCTAAGGACATATTTTGAATATTAGACATAAGATTTCTCTTTATTTTTTAGTTTAAGTAATGATTTGAAATAATATAAAAGACAAATAGTAGACCCCCTACTTCACCGCAACACCTCTAATTACAATGTTGTTCCTTGACTTTGTAACTGTAGAAGAATGGTTTTCACCTTCCTAGTTTCTATTTCACCAATCACAAATTGAACAACTGTACTTATCACAATTAAAATGAAAAGTACACAAGATAGTGTCAATGAAGTAGAAAGTTCCCCAAAGAATAAGATAAAGTTTAAAAGTGTTAAACAAGTCATTATAGAGGCGTTGATTACGAGAACAGTAGCTAGCGGGATACGAAATAACCTATAATGATAGATACTTTTTAAAAGTGATGTGATACTACAAGCAACACTTAGGGGAGAAAAAACATAGATATAGTAGAAAACCAATAACAACCCCGTGTAGGTTCTCTGTGAGAAGGGATTATCTATCAAAGATAGAAGGAAGGTCACAAATACGACTATTGGAAAGGTCACAAAGCGTGTTTTTATTGGTCTCTTTCTATAAACACTTAAATAAGCTATTGCTCCTCCACAAACAGGAAAAACTACTTGAGGATAGTAAAGTAAAAAACTTAATATCTTAGAGAACATAGGTTTACCTCCATTGATTTCTAGTCAATGACACAGCAAATAGTTAATAAACTATGTAGAAAATAATTAACTTATTTCTTTATAAACTCAGGTATCTATTGATAGTAAGCGCTCTCCCTAACTCTATCTTATAATTTTCCCTTCTGGCTTGCAACCTAAAATACGCCACTTTCCTCAAGCGTAAATTTAACGTTATCTTCAATCCATTGACGGCGTGGTGCTGGTTTATCTCCCATAAGGACTGAGACACGACGTTCAGCACGCGCTAGGTCGTCAATCGTCACTCGGATAAGGGTTCTTGTCTCTGGATCCATGGTTGTTTCCCACAGTTGGTCAGCATTCATTTCACCAAGCCCTTTGTAACGTTGAAGAAGAGCGCCACGACCAAATTTTTGACGAAGTTCTTCAAGTTCGCCGTCCGTCCAAGCGTATTCGACAACTTCCTTCTTACCTTTCCCTTTGGACATCTTGTAAAGAGGAGGCAGAGCGATATAAACGTGTCCTGCTTCCACTAGTGGACGCATATAACGATAGAAGAAAGTAAGAAGCAAGGTCTGGATGTGAGCTCCATCGGTATCGGCATCGGTCATGATGATAATCTTGTCGTAGTTAATATCGTCAATGTTAAAATCAGCTCCAACTCCTGCACCGATAGTATAAATCATGGTATTGATTTCTTCATTTTTGAGAATGTCTGCCATTTTGGCTTTCTCAGTGTTGAGGACCTTCCCTCGAAGAGGAAGAATGGCCTGGAATTTACGATCACGGCCTTGTTTGGCTGAACCGCCGGCAGAATCCCCTTCGACCAGATAAAGCTCATTTTTCTTAGCATTTTTAGACTGGGCTGGCGTCAATTTTCCTGACAAGAGTCCCTTGTCTTTTTTATTTTTCTTGCCATTTCGACTGGCATCACGAGCTTTTCTGGCAGCTTCACGGGCATCACGGGCCTTGATAGCCTTACGCACCAAGTTCGAAGCCAAATCTCCATTTTCCATAAGGAAGTAGGTCAAATGCTCTGAAACGATGCTATCCACAATAGGACGAGCTAAAGGAGATCCAAGTTTTTCCTTGGTTTGTCCTTCAAACTGAAGGTGTTCTTCAGGAACCAAGAGCGAGATAACTGCTGACAAGCCCTCACGGTAATCTGACCCTTCAAGGTTCTTATCTTTTTCTTTGAGAAGGCCTGTCTTACGGGCATAATCGTTAAAGGCCTTGGTAATCGCAGATTTAAAGCCTGTCTCGTGAGTACCGCCATCCTTAGTACGGACATTATTGACAAAGGAAAGGATATTATCAGAGTAACCGTCATTGTACTGAAGGGCCACTTCTAGGTGAAATTCCTGCTGGTCTCCATCAATATAGATGACTGGTGTCAGCGTTTCCTTGTCCTCATTCAAGTAAGTTACAAAGTCTTGAACCCCATTTTCATAGTGGAATTCTTCACGAACTTCTTCTTCGCCACGCAAGTCTGTCAATGTCATAGTGACATTCTTAAGAAGGAAGGCTGATTCTTTGAGACGTTCTGAAATGGTGTTAAATTTGAAGTCAGTCGTTGAAAAGATACTAGCATCAGGCATAAAGGTAACTTTTGTACCTGTCTTAGATTTAGGTGCCTTGCCGATTTTTTCAAGTCCTGTTACAGGGTGACCCCCATTTTCAAAACGCTGACGATAGACGCTACCATCACGGGTAATCTCTACCTCAAGCCAGCTAGACAGTGCATTAACAACTGAGGAACCCACACCGTGAAGACCTCCAGAAGTCTTATAACCACCTTGTCCAAATTTACCACCTGCGTGGAGGACGGTGAAAATAACTTCGACTGTTGGTTTACCCATGGCATGCATCCCTGTCGGCATCCCACGTCCAGAGTCAGAAACAGAAACGGAACCATCCTTATTTAGGGTGACAGCGATGACATCACCAAAGCCTGAGAGAGCTTCGTCGACGGCATTATCGACAATCTCCCAAACCAGGTGATGAAGACCTGTCCCATCCGTTGAGCCAATGTACATTCCTGGGCGCTTGCGAACCGCATCTAACCCTTCCAGTACCTGAATGGCATCATCATTATAATTATTTACATTTATTTCTTTTTTAGCCAAGAGTGACCTCCAAAATTTTCATCCTTATTATTTTATAAGTTTTCAGAAGAATTTGCAAAGGAAATCAGGAAAGCTATTAGCTTATCTTAGGGCTGACCAACTTTGTCAATTACTAAGCTGTATGCTATAATTATCTCATGAAAATCTTATTATTAATTCTTATCGCCTACCTGCTAGGTTCCATTCAGACTGGTCTCTGGATTGGAAAAGTTTTCTTTCATACGAATCTTCGGGAGCACGGATCTGGAAATACTGGAACAACTAATACCTTCCGTGTTCTTGGTAAGACGGCTGGCACAATCACTTTCTTAGTGGACATGCTTAAGGGGACTTTGGCAGTGCTCCTACCGGTTTGGTTGGGTGTCACAGCTGTATCTCCTCTAGTCATTGGTTTCTTTGCCATCATTGGACATGTTTTCCCAATCTTCGCTAGTTTTAAGGGTGGAAAGGCAGTTGCAACAAGCGCTGGGGTGCTTCTTGGTTTTGCCCCCCTCTACTGCGTCTTCCTGCTCTTGGTCTTTGCTTTAACGCTCTATCTAACCAGCATGATTTCATTTTCAAGTGTCACTGCTGCAGTTGTTGGGCTGATTACCTTGGCTACTTTCCCGGCTATCCATTTTTTACTAGATGGGTATGACCCAATCTTTAGTGCTGTTCTTATCATCATGGCTTTAGTGATTATTTTCCGTCACACTGAGAATATGGCCCGTATTCGCAAGCATCAAGAAAACTTGGTCCCTTTTGGACTTAATTTAACCAAACAAAATCCAAAGAAATAAATAATTCAGATCTATCAACCACTAGCAAAAAGCTAGTGGTTTTCTGTTCTGACAATCACCAAAATAGCTAATAAGGCAAACAATAAAGATCCGAAGTTTTCACCTCGGATCTTTTTAAGGATTAGGCTTTAAAGCTGACACCATTTTCTTTCAACTTTTTAACAGTTGCAGGTCCTACACCTTTAAGGGCTAGGACTTCTTCTTCAGTCACACCTGCAAAGGCTGCTGCTGACGTCAAGCCTTCATTGTAAAGAGTCTCTACAAGGTTTGAACGAAGGCCTTCCACTTCTGGAAGTTCTGAAAAGGCTTCAAGACTAAGATCTTTAGCGACCACTTCCTCTTTAGCAACTGGCTGCGTTTCAGCAACCGCTTGTGGGGCTACTGGTGGAACTGGGGCTTTCAGATTATTGAAAAGTCCTTGTTTTTTCAAACGGTGTTTAAAAGCCTTCTTTTTATTTTTTACTTTTGCCATGTGTTTTTTCTCCCATTTTGAAAGACGACTTCTTCCTATAGAAGGTCGTCGCTCATTTCTTTATCATTTTCTATTAATAGTGACGTTCCCCGAACAAGCCTTCTGGCATATCATGGAAACCTTTACCGGCACGATAATTGGTAAACTTACCAATTAGGAAATTGTAGGCATCTAATTTAGCTTCATAACGGAAACTTGCGTCACGGGCACGTTCATCACCATCTTCTTCCCAAATTTTCTTACTAGCGGCTAAGGCTTTTTCGTTTACTTTAACTTGGGTAACAACCCATGCTTCAAAGTCTTTTAGAAATTCTTGTTCGTAGGTCATATTTTCCTCTTCATTTTAAAAACCAGCTTAACGCTGGATTTATTTTTACAGATAGTATGTAGGCCGTTTGGCCTTACAATCACATATTATAACAAATAATTAGAAATTTGACTAGGTTCTAAATTCTTGATATAAGGCCTTGATGTCATTTGGACGTGTACGACAGCACCCCCCTAAAATCTGAACCCCAAAATGAGCATGCCAATCTTTACTATGTTCGAGCAGGGTGAGAGCATCCTTGTCTTTAGGCTTCCAAGTTTGACTGTCACCATCATAAACTTCACCCGAATTAGGGTAAGTAATAAGGGCCTTGCCTGCCTTCTTAAGAACAGGTAGAGATTGTTCATAAAGAATCGGCGAACTGCAATTGATTCCCACTGCCAAAATTTGATTAGACTGAGAAACAAGCTTGGCCATCTCGTCTAGAGAAGTCCCATCGCTGATGGCATCTGGAACCTGAATGGTAAAACTGATATAAGCTTCTACCTCAGGAAATTCTTCAGCCAAGAGCTCAACTAAGGCTTGTGCTTCCAGATGATTAGGAATGGTTTCCAAAGCCAACAAATCGACACCTTGATCTAGGAGAATTTGAATTCGAGGGCGATGAAAATCCTTAAGCTCCTCAATAGTAATTTGACCATAATCACCAGTGTACTCAGAACCATTGGCCAAATAGGCTGCGTAAGGACCAACATCTCCAGAAATCAAAGGATAGGGGCGTTTGGCTTTCTCAGTCTCATCCAAGGTTGCCCATACCTTATCACGTGCAGCCTTTGCCAACTGGACCGTTAGGGCAATAACCTGCTCCGCTTCTCTTTCAGTAAGCCCTGCCTCCATCAAGCCCGGTAAGGTCGCTTGATAAGATGATGTGGTAATCAAGTCAGCCCCAGCAGCTACATAGGTTTCGTGAATTTCTTGAATAACTTCTGGCTTTTCAAGAAGGTACTTGGCTGACCAGAGATTGCCTGAAATATCATGACCCAAGGCCTCCATCTCTGTTCCTAATGCGCCATGAAGAATGAGGGGGGATTTATTTTCCAAATAATCTTTAAATGTTGCCATGAAAGGCCTCCTTACCATTTTTTAAAGCGAAGGTAGTGATAAAGGTAACAGAAAATCATGAAAGGAATACCAAAGTAGAGCCCCGCACGTTGTGAACTATCCCAAGCAATCCCAAGCACAGAAATAGCCAATAGAACGATTGTGATATAAGGAAGGACAGGATTAAACGGAGTCTTATAGTCCAGTTCGTCTTCAGAATGTTCTAGCTTCCACTGTTTACGGAAGTTGATTTGTGCCAAAGGAATGGAGAGCCAGACAACAACAACTGCAAAACCAGCGATTGATACCAAAGCTAGATAAACCGTATCTGCAGCATAGATACTTGAAAAGAGCGATAAAACTGCTCCTGCCATGGAAATCAAAAGGGCTGTCATTGGAACTCCATGTTTATTAATTTTCACTAGCTTTTTATTGAGCATTCCCTCATTGGCCAAAGACCAAAGCATACGGCTTGAAGCGTAGAGTCCCGAATTCCCAGCAGAAAGAATAGCTGTCAGGATAACAAAGTTCATGATGTCCGCCGCAAATGGAATCCCCATCTTGTCAAAAACATCAACGAAAGGTGCTGAAGATACCCCTGCTTCTTTCATTGGAAGAAGCGAAGCCAAGACCACAATGGTTAAGACAAAAAAGATAACCAAACGTCCAATAGTTGTTTTAATAGCACGTGGAACAGCCTCTTTAGGATTATCTGTCTCACCAGCTGCGATACCGATTAACTCTGTTCCCGAAAAGGCGTAGTTAACCGCCAACATGACTGACACTATGGCAAGACCACCATTTGGAAAGAGACCATTAGCCGTCAAATGCTTAAACATAATAGTCTCACGATGACCATCAAAGCTGACCAAACCAAACATAGCCCCCAGACCTAGGATGATGAAAACCAAGATAGCAATAACCTTTATAGAAGAGAAGAAAGATTCCGCTTCCGCAAAAGACCTTACGCTCAGAGCATTAATTCCAAAAATTACCAAGGCAAAGAATGCCGCAAACATCCAAGCCGGAACTGATGGAAACCAACGTTGCATCAACATGGCCGCACCCAGAAATTCTGTTCCCAAGGCTACCGTCCAACAAATCCAATAAAGCCAAGCTACCGTAAAGCCAGTTCCCGGACTGATAAATTTAGTGGCATAGGTGTGAAAGGATCCCGTTACTGGCATAGCAACAGCTAGCTCACCTAATGAAAGCATGACTAAGTAAACAACGATAGCCCCCACAAGATAAGATAGTATCGCACCAAGAGGGCCTGCTTGTGCAATCGTATAGCCTGAGCTAAGAAAGAGACCGGTACCAATGACACCACCTAGCGAGAGCATAAAGAGGTGGCGTGAGGTCATCTTCCGTTGGAACTGACCTTCATTTTCATAATTATGGTTTTCCATAGATTCCTCCAATATATGTGATAAAACAAGCTTATCACAATATCATCCCCTTGGATAATAGGTGGAATCTATCAAAGAGATAGACAAAAACTATCGCAAGAAAAAAACTCGGATTTCTCCGAGCTCTTTTTATAATTCTGCTAAAATCGTATCCCATGCTTCATCATAACCGTCACGTGTAACAGATGAAAAGACGATGAAATGGTCATTTTTATCGAAATTGAGTTTTTTCTTAATAATTGATTCGTGCTTGTTCCATTTTCCGCGAGGAATCTTGTCAGCCTTAGTCGCTACAACGATGACCGGAATTTCATAATACTTGAGAAATTCATACATTTGGATATCGTCTTGAGTTGGTTCATGTCGGAGGTCAACCAAGCTAACAACGACACGAAGATTATCTCGAGTCACGAGGTACTCCTCAATCATTTTGCCCCATTTGGCACGTTCTTTTTTAGACACACGGGCATAACCGTAACCTGGCACATCCACAAAACGAAGCTTATCGTCAATATTGTAGAAATTAAGCAACTGAGTTTTCCCTGGTTTCCCAGAAGTACGTGCTAGGTTTTTACGACCAAGAAGTGTATTGATAAAGCTTGATTTACCAACATTCGAGCGTCCTGCTAGGGCAACCTCAGGGAGGTCATCTTGGGGATAGTGGCTCTTATTCGCCGCACTGAGCAAAATCTCAGCATTGTGCGTATTTAGGACTTGTTCTTCAGCCATAGAACCTCCTTATACTGTTTCCAAAACTGGAGCAGCTGTGCCGTCAACGGCTTCTTTTGTAATACGAACCTTAGTAACATCTTCCTGACTCGGAATCTCAAACATGACATCCATCATGACTTCCTCAATGATAGAGCGAAGGCCACGCGCACCGGTCTTACGTTCAATTGCCTTACTTGCAATAGCTTCAAGAGCATCCTGGTCAAACTCCAGTTCAACCCCATCATAAGACAAGAGGGTTTGGTACTGTTTAACCAAGGCATTTCTAGGCTCTGTCAAGATACGAACCAAGTCGTCAACCGTTAACTGTTCAAGGGCCGCAAGAACTGGCAAACGTCCGATAAACTCAGGGATAAGACCGAATTTTTGAATATCTTCAGCCACAATTTCTTGCATGTATGATGAGTCATCATCAATTGCCTTATTATTTTGACCAAAACCAATGATTTTCTCACCAAGACGTTGCTTAACGATATCTTCGATACCATCAAAAGCACCACCAACGATAAAGAGAATATTCTTAGTATCAATTTGAATCATCTCTTGGTTAGGGTGTTTACGACCACCTTGAGGGGGAACGCTGGCTACTGTTCCTTCGATAATCTTCAAGAGAGCTTGTTGAACCCCTTCACCAGAAACGTCACGAGTGATTGATACATTTTCACCCTTTTTAGCAATCTTATCAATCTCGTCAACATAAATGATACCACGTTCCGCACGTTCGATATTGAAGTCTGCCGCTTGGATCAGTTTGAGGAGGATATTTTCCACATCCTCACCCACATAACCTGCCTCTGTCAATGAAGTGGCATCAGCAATTGCAAAAGGTACATTCAAACTACGAGCCAAGGTCTGAGCTAAGAAAGTCTTCCCTGAACCTGTTGGTCCAATCATAAGAATATTTGATTTTTGCAGTTCCACTTCGTTGTCTTCACGACTTTCGGTGAAGTTGATACGTTTATAGTGGTTGTAAACAGCTACTGCCAAGGCACGTTTAGCACGATCTTGCCCTACGACATAGTTGTTCAAAATATCCAAAAGTTCTTTTGGCTTTGGTGTTTCAGCCAAGTCAGCCAAAACTTCCTCTGCCATTTCTTCACGAATAATTTCTTGTGACAAGGCCACACATTCATTACAGATGAAAACGCCATTGCCGGCGATAATTTTCTTTACTTCTTCTTGGTTTTTGCCGCAAAACGAACAATAAACCATTTCTTCATTACGATTTCCAGCCATTTATTCCTCACTCTTTTCTAAAATAGGGTGCCATAGAAGGCGTGAATAGTATTGACAAGGTTAGTAAAAGCATTTAATAAGAGAAAAACTGCTAAACCATAACGTTTCTTACGAAAGGCAGGGATGGCGGACAATACACATAGTACTCCCAATAATGCAGTAAATAATCCAAAAACACTACGTTGCATGAACCTAGTCTCCTTCTTTTTCATAGCGACTTACGCTAAAATCATAGGCATTTTTATCATCCTTAACCACTAGATGTCGTGATACCTCTTTAAATGCCGTCATATCTAGTTGTGGAAAATACGTGTCTCCCTCTAAATCAGCCTCGATAGTTGTCTTAACGAGTGCATCATAGTGACCATCAAAAGCCTTGTAGACACCAGCACCGCCAGCAATATAGAGGTCCTTATCTTGCTGTTCAAACCAAGCTAGAGCTTCCTCAACACTAGTCACCACTCTCACACCCTCACAGCTAAAGTCCTTGTCTCGTGTCAAAATCAAGGTTTCACGTCCTGGTAGACAACGGCGATTCATGCCATCAAAGGTCACACGCCCCATAAGAATAGCTGAACCCATGGTTGTTTTTTTGAAATGTGCCAGTTCGGCAGGCAAGTGCCAAGGCATGGTGTGATTCTTCCCAATAACATGGTTATGAGCTTCTGCCCAAATAGCAATGAGTTGTTTAGACACAGTATTTCCTTTTCTTTTTACGTTTACAATCCATTCTAACAAAAAAAGAGAAAAAGAGCTTGGAAAAACTTTGCCAGCTCTTTATGGGCTTAAATCATAAGCATTTATTAAATTGCTAAGTCAAATTTGAGTTGGGGTTTAACAGGATCATAGTCCACCAATTCAAAATCTTCTGGTTTGATATCGAAAAAATTAGTTCCATCAGGAACATTAAGGATCAAGCGTGGTTGGCAGTCAGACGGTTGACGCTTGAGAAGTTCCTCGGCTTGCTCAAATTGATTGTCATAAACATGGAGGTTATTGACAAAATAAAAGAACTTACCAACTTTCCAGCCAAAATGCTTGGCAATCATCATCTGAAGAGCCACATACTGCATGGCATTAATGTGATGGGCCACCAACATATCGTTGGAGCGCTGTGTCAAGGTCGCATCCAAATAAATGTCCTCACCCACACGACGAACGTCAAACATGGTCTGAAAGGCACAAGGCTGAAGCCCCGCCGTCTCCTCGAAGGCTTCATAATCCCAAAGAGAAATGACATTACGGCGATTCCAAGGATTGGCCTCTAACTGGGCTAGTAAACGATTAATGATGTCGTGTTTCTTAACAACCGCCCCATAACGCTGACCAATTGAACGCTTGTCCCCATTATTAGCAGGCACGTCTTCAACTTCCCAATCATTCCAATAGTGGACATTATACTTATCTTCAAGGACATCTAAGCTGTTTGTCTGGTCTTGATAAATCCAGAACACTTCTTTGATGGCAGATTTGATAGCGATAGGACGAAGAGTCGTAATTGGAAACTCTCCCTTACTTAAATCATATTCTGCAAAAGAACCTGTGATGTATTTGGAATTGGCCGTAGTACCATCCTTGTATTTGGGACGTGCTTGCTCCGACCAAACGCCTTCTTCCATGATTTTAGTGATATTCTCTTTAAAAATAGTATCTGCTTTTGTCATGATTTTCCTCTTTATTCTATTTAAAAACAAAGTATTTTTTGAGACTTTCCTTAAGTGTTTACGGAAGTCTACGAACTTCTTCGAAGTTCCAAGACTAATTTTTGAGCCTATGGTCTCAAAAATTCCGAGTGTCTGTAAACAAAACACTTTATTTACAGACACTGCTCTCACAGCGGAAAGTCTCACTTAACGTTCGCAATGATTTCAATCTCTAACAACAATTTTACTTTTCTAACATAGCTAAAAAAATAGTAGAGTATCATTTCAATTTTACCTTATTCTGCTTCAAATGAGAAACAAAAGGGTCATGCTCCCCCAAGGAAAATCTTATAAAATACTTTGTTTTTAAATAGAATAAAGAAATAATAAGATATTACTAACTATCAAAGTTTTTTCAAGGCGAAAGCGCTCTTTTATGGTAAAATCACTATAGATTAGTATCCTCTGGATGCTCTACAATGAAGAAAAAAGGAAACATCATATGTCTATTGGAATTGACAAGATTGGTTTTGCGACCAGTCAATATGTTCTAAACATGGCGAATCTAGCTCTTGCCCGTGGGGCAGAGCCGGAAAAATTCAGCAAGGGGTTGATGCTTGATGCAACTAGCATTACGCCGATTACAGAAGATATCGTGACACTTGCTTCTGATGCAGCCGCTGACATTTTAAGTGACGAAGACAAGAAAGCCATTGATATGGTCATTGTGGCGACCGAGTCTTCCATTGACCAATCAAAGGCTGCTGCTGTCTATGTTCACAGTCTTCTCAACATTCAACCTTTTGCCCGTTCTTTCGAAATGAAGGAAGCCTGCTATGCGGCAACTGCCGGACTGAACTATGCTAAATTACATGTAGCAGCCCATCCGGATAGCAAGGTTCTGGTTATCGCTAGTGACATTGCCCGTTATGGTGTAGGTTCCTCTGGAGAGTCTACTCAGGGGGCTGGGGCTGTAGCTATGCTAGTCAGTCAGGATCCTCGTATCTTGGAGCTTGCTGATGATAATGTGGCACAAACTCGTGATGTCATGGATTTTTGGCGTCCCAACTACAGTTCAACGCCTTATGTTCAAGGCATTTATTCAACCAAACAGTACCTTGACAGTTTGAAAACCACTTGGTCAGCTTATCAGGAACGTCATCAAGCAGATTTCGCTGATTTTGCAGCTTTCTGCCTTCACCTTCCTTATCCCAAATTGGCTCTTAAGGGACTTAATAAAATCATTCCAAAAGATTTGAACTCAGAGAATAAAGAGCGTCTCACAAGTAACTTCGAAGCTTCTATTACCTATAGTCGTCAAATCGGGAATATCTATACAGGGTCACTTTATCTTGGACTTCTTTCCTTGCTTGAACAGTCGCAAGACCTTAAAGCTGGAGACAAGATTGGCTTCTTCTCTTATGGTTCTGGAGCTGTCTCTGAAATTTTCTCAGGACGTCTGGTTGAGGGCTACAAAGACCTGCTTCGTTCAGATCGTCTGGATATCTTTGCTAAACGTCAAAAGTTAAGTGTTGCCGACTATGAAAAACTTTTCTATGAAGAAGCTCAGTTAGATGACACTGGTTCTACCCAATTCGCTGAATATCAAACTGGCCCTTTTCGACTGACTGAAATCTCCGAACACCAACGTATCTATAAAGGAAATTAATATGACTAAACTCTCTTGGACAGGTTTTTCCAAGAAGACACCGCAAGAACGAAAAGAGCATTTGAAAAACAATGCTCTTTTGTCTCAGGAAAAGCAAAACCTTCTGGATAATGATCACCAACTTTCTCTTGAAACCGCCAATCAAATGGCTGAAAATGTCATTGGTCGCTTTACACTTCCCTTTGCCATTTGCCCAGATGTGTTGGTTGATGGCGTGACCTATCAGGTTCCCATGGTTACTGAGGAGCCTTCTGTTGTAGCTGCTGCTTCTTATGCCAATAAGCTCATTAAGCGCTCTGGCGGTTTCACAACAACGATTCATGACCGTCAGATGATTGGGCAAGTCGCCCTCTTTGATGTCCCCGATAAAGCCACTGCTTCAAGTAAAATTCATGCAGCTAGTCAAGAGCTTATAGAGATTGCTAAAGAAGCCCACCCTTCTATCGTTAAACGTGGGGGAGGGCCACGCAAGCTCTGGACTGACACCAAGGGAGACTTCCTCATTGTCTATCTAGCCGTTGATACCCAAGAAGCCATGGGAGCTAATATGGTTAACACCATGATGGAAGCGCTGGTACCAGAATTGGAAAATCTCTCCCAAGGTCAAAACCTCATGGCCATTCTCTCAAATCTAGCTACCGAAAGCCTTGTGACAGCGACTTGCCGTCTTAGCACACGCTTCCTCAGTCGAAATAAGGAAGAAGCCCATGACCTAGCCAAGAAGATGGAACTGGCCAGCCAACTGGCTCAGGTGGACCCTTACCGAGCAGCTACCCATAATAAGGGAATTTTCAATGGTATTGATGCCCTAGTTATCGCAACTGGAAATGATTGGCGAGCAGTTGAGGCGGGAAGCCACGCCTATGCTAGCAAGGATGGTAGCTACCGTGGCCTGTCTACATGGACCTATGATCAGGAGGCTAAGGAACTGGTGGGAGAATTAACCCTACCCATGCCTATTGCAACCCGTGGTGGTTCTATTGGACTTAATCCGAGTGTATCTATTGCCCATGACTTGTTGAACCACCCAGATGCCAGAACCCTTGCCAGTATCATCGTCTCTCTTGGACTGGCCCAAAATCTGGCTGCCCTGAAAGCATTGACCTCAACAGGAATCCAAGCAGGGCATATGAAACTCCAAGCTAAATCTCTGGCCCTGTTAGCCGGAGCTAGTCCCGAAGAAATGCCTCAAGTTTTGACTGAGCTTCTCAAGGCCAAACATATGAATCAGGAAACTGCTCAAGCAATTCTAGAGAAACTTAGAAACTCATCAAAGTGATAGAAGAACAGTCCAAAAAATCACATAATCTTATTGAATAACAAATAAAGATGTTGGAAATATTATCTCAATATCTTTTTTATGTCTCACGAGTTATGACTTGACTTGAATTTCTATAATGTTATAATCTAGTTATGGAAACTAGATAAAGAGGCTTTTATAATTTGACAACACAACACTACCCTCTCTGGGAGGAATTACCAGAGATTGAACTCTATTTGGATCAGGTTTTGCTCTATGTCAATCAGGTCACCCAGAGCACTTTGGGACCAAACGACAAGGGGCTAACCGCCTCTATGGTCAATAATTATGTCAAGCATGGCCATGTCGCAAAACCTATCAAGAAAAAATACAATGCTGCTCAAGTAGCCAGACTTATTGTGATTACGAGTCTAAAGACTGTTTTTGAGATTTCTGAGATTGCGAAAACCTTGGAAATTCTACGAACAGATGCTGAAAGCCAGAAGGCCTACTACAATGACTTTGTCGCCTGCATGAATGGTCAAATTCCCCAGGATGCACCGCAAGTCATCCTTTCAGCCTGCCAGACACTTCAGTGCTACCGAGCTACCCATCAACTTTTAAACGACCTTGAAGGAGGAAACAATGTCTAATACTGCTACTTTTAATACTTCTCCCAACCTCAAACTCAGTAAGAAACTTAGCTTTGGTGAGGAAGTGGCTAATAGCGTGACTCATGCTGTCGGAGCTATAGCCATGCTGGTCCTATTGCCAATCACTGCCGTCCATGCCAACAACGGTTATGGCATGACTGCTGCTGTAGGAATGTCTGTTTTCGTCATCAGCCTCTTCCTCATGTTTTTGAGCTCAGCCATCTACCATGCCATGGATTACAACTCACCCCACAAAATGGTCCTACGTATCATTGACCACAGCATGATTTACATTGCCATTGCTGGGAGCTATACGCCTGTTGCCCTCTCGCTAGTTGGCGGTTGGCTAGGTTACAGCATCATCATCCTCCAATGGGGAACAACGATTTTTGGTATTCTCTACAAAATCTTTGCCAAAAAAATCAATGAAAAGTTCTCTCTCTTCCTCTATCTGATGATGGGATGGTTGGTTATCTTCATTATTCCAGCTATCGTCACTAAGACAGGACCTGCCTTTTGGGGACTCATGCTGGCTGGAGGATTGTCATACACGGTTGGCGCAGCTTTCTATGCTAAGAAAAAGCCATACTTCCACATGATTTGGCACCTCTTTATCATGTTGGCTTCAGCCCTTCAATACATGGGAATCGTCTATTTCATGCTTCCTTAAAACTAATGCTAGGTTTCAAATAGTTATGATATAATAAGGCCATACGGAGGTAAATCATATGAAAAAAGAACTCAGACGAGATCCAAACAACAAGATCATCGCCGGTGTTTGTTCTGGTATCGCCAATTATCTTGAAATTGACCCTGTCATTATTCGCCTCATCTGGGCCGCAGCGATTTTCTTATTCGGAACTGGTTTTCTTTTCTACATCATTTGCTGGATTATTATCCCAGAAGAAAGCAAGTGGTAAGCTATAATTGAATATAAAAAATAAGACAGACCTGAATTATTGTGTATTCAGGTCTGTCTTATTTTTTATTTTTTCAAGCGGAAAATCAGATAGCTGATATTAACAAGGAGTAAGACACTCCAAAGAATGAGGAAGGGAATATTTCCTCGGACAGCATTGTGCCAAATACCTAAGGCGTATAAGGCCATAAAGACTAGCGATCCTAGGACCGCCGTTCCCTTATTATTTTGGGGTTGTTTAGACATATTAAACTCCTTTGATTACTTTGTATGGAACGGTTTGAAGCCATAAACCATAGCGAGAAAAGCTCTGGCTTGGCGTTTGACATCATTTGCTAAAGACCTATGAGATTGGGCATAGATACCTTCTGGATTGTAGAAAGATTTATCAAACTGTTCGGGCGCTTTCCGTCCCCACTTCTTTCTCAATTTGTTAGGAGATCGAAAACCCTTTGTCATCTGATTACGATAGTCGGGATCATGTGGTTGAACTGGTTCCACATCCAGTTGCCAATGGCGCTTATAATTGCCATAGTTGAAACTAGCGCCATTAACCACGCCACTCTCCGTCACCTTCTCAGCATCGACCTCATTGAGAAAATTTCCCTGACTATCCAAAATAAACTCTATGCGATTATAAAGGAGAATCTTGAGATTGATACTTGGAATCCCATCAGGATAAAGCACCTTCCCATCACGGACAGCAATCTTCTGGTGCAAACGCCCCTGATCGAACATGGTAAATGGCTTCCATCTGAGATAGGCAGCCAAAGCCTCTTTGTCTGTCATCCCTGACTTTTTATAATGCCTCCGCACATACTGGGCCTGTTGACTCGAAATCAGGTAACGTAGCTGATGAATTTGGCGCTCTACAAGGCCTTCCTGAGACAAGCTATCACCAGGAAAAGCCAAATCTACTAACCTAACAATATCCTTCCAAAAGGAATCATGAGGCGCCAAGTCAGGATCAAAATAAGATAATAAGTCTTGGGTTTCTTTAAGTTCCCCAGATAGGTCTTCTGGCATCTCTATATAAGCCAGCAATAACTGAAGTACTTGCAATGGTTGGTGTTCTTCCTGCCATTCCTTCCATAAGCAATTAAAGGCTTTTGAACCAATGAGCATCACATCTCTCCTCAATCATTTAATCAGTTTTCTCTTGTATGAAATCCTCTATGCTTCTAATCACTTCTTTGGTCTGATAGTGGTAGAAATAATGAGGAGCATCATAAAACGCTAGTTCGATATTTTCCTGATTCTTCGCAAAACTGATCGCATAGTGTCGCCACTGCTCCTGACTGAATCCTGTCCCTTTTCCATTAGAGACCATGAGTAGCACGGGCATTTGTGACTTGATGCTAGTGGAGTTCACCTTCTTAGCATTTTCTTTAACACACAGGCTCTCATTTAACATAGCTTGCGACAAGAGTTGTCTGTAAGCTATTTTTGATAGAGACGGCGGTCACTATCACTTAGGTTCTCATTGGGCATATATAATTGTCTCGGCAGTAATCTTAGCAGACCTAATTGACTTCCCCAACGGGCCAGACGCAACATCTGAGGATGCCTCTTCAAATGGGAATAACTTTCTGGAAAGGCCCAATCAAGACCAACAACAGCTTTTACTTCACTCGGGTAGTTTTCCTGCCAGAGGAGCGTCTCTAATGAGGCCATCGAATGAGAAATCACGATATAGGGACCTGACACATGAGCTTTGGCAAGTGCTTGACGTGTTTCTGAAAGGACCACAGCAACATCCCTTGACTGAGACGTATCCTCACTGTAACCATAACCAGCTCTTTCAACAAGGACTATTCTGTACTTGTCTGAAAGCCCATCATACACATCTTTAAAATCTAAGATTGGTGAAGCCGTTCCAGCACCAGAGAGAAAAACTAGGGTTTGCGAACCGTTTCCTTTTACCAAGACGCTCATTTTGTGTCCATTGACAGCTACCAGTTGACCTTTAGGTGTTAGAGAGGCCTTTTCTCTTTGCAAGGCTAATCTATGATAGGTAAAGCTAGTTAGTAATAAGACTAGGAATGCCCCCAGCAGAAATAAAAGTCTTTTCATAAAAACAGGCATGGTTTATCCTACTAAAAAGTCAGTTAGCTTAGCTAACCGACCCTTTATTTATTCGGCATCTGGGCGTGATTTGCGAGCGATATCAGCAAGGATATTCTCTACAAATTCTGAAACAGTCTCAGTGTGTGTTTGTTTTTGACCATAACGACGAACGTTAACAGTTCCGTCTTCCATTTCCTTGTCACCAACAATCAATTGGTAAGGAATTTTTTGCGTTTGAGAAGCACGAATCTTGAACTGCATTTTTTCATTACGTTCATCCACTTCGGCACGGACACCACGATCACGAAGTTTCTTAGCCACTTCCCATGCGTAGTCCACGTGTTTTTCATTAGATACTGGAATAAGGGTTACTTGGTGAGGGGCAAGCCATGTTGGGAAAGCACCCTTGTAGTTTTCAATCAGAATAGCTGTGAAACGTTCCATAGTTGAGATAACCCCACGGTGAATCATGACTGGACGGTGTTCTTCACCATCAGCTCCGATGTAGTGAAGGTCAAAACGTTCTGGAAGCAAGAAGTCCAACTGAATAGTAGAAAGAGTTTCTTCCTTACCAAGAGCAGTTTTAACTTGGATATCCAATTTTGGTCCATAGAAGGCTGCTTCTCCTTCGGCTTCATAGTACTCAACACCCATATCATCAACAGCCGCTTTCAACATGCGTTGCGCATTTTCCCACATTTCATCATTGTCAAAGTATTTGTGCTTATCTGCAGGGTCACGATAAGACAAACGGAAACGGTAATCCGTCAAGTTAAAGTCTTCATACACATCGATGATCAATTGAAGGATCTTCTTGAATTCTTCCTCGATTTGTTCTGGAGCAACGAAAGTATGTCCATCGTTAAGTGACATTTCACGAACACGTTGAAGACCTGTCAAAGCACCTGATTTTTCGTAACGGTGCATCATACCGATTTCAGCGATACGGATTGGCAATTCACGATAAGAGTGAACATGGTGTTTGTAAACTTCGATGTGGTGTGGGCAGTTCATTGGACGAAGGACAAATTCTTCCCCATCTCCCATATCCATTGGAGGGAACATGTCTTCACGGTAATGATCCCAGTGACCTGAAGTTTTATAAAGTTCAACTGATGCAATTGGTGGCGTATAAACGTGTTGGTAGCCTGCTGCCACTTCTTTATCAACGATATAACGTTCCAACTCACGACGGATAGTCGCACCATTTGGCAACCAGAATGGAAGCCCTTGACCGACTTCTTGAGAAATCATGAACAAATCAAGTTCTTTACCAAGTTTACGGTGGTCACGTTCTTTAGCTTCTTCGAGACGTTTAAGATATGTTTTAAGATCTTTTTTGTCAAACCAAGCTGTACCATAGATACGTTGCATCATGGCATTGTCACTATTTCCACGCCAGTAAGCACCTGCAACATTCAAGAGGTGGAAGATTTGGATACGACCAGTTGATGGCACGTGAGGGCCACGGCAAAGGTCAACGTATTCACCTTGACGGTAGATAGTCAAACCACCTTCGTCTTCTGAGTGTTCTTCAATCAATTCCAATTTGTAAGGATCGTTTTTGAAGATTTCACGCGCTTCATCCTTAGTCACTTCTTCACGAATTGATGGGAAGTTTTCTTTAACGATTTTCTTCATTTCTTCTTCGATACGAGGAAGGTCTTCGTTAGAGATTTGACCCGCTTGATTATCCGTATCGTAGTAGAAACCATCTTCGATGGCTGGGCCGACACCCAAATGGATATCTGGGAAGAGACGACGAGCTGCTTGGGCAAACAAGTGAGCCGCTGAGTGACGCAAAATTGGAAGGGCATCTTCGTGATCAGGTGTCACGATTTCGATGCTTCCATCTTCAGTGATAGCACGTGTAGTGTCAATCAATTTACCGTTGAATTTACCAGCAAGAGCTTTTTTCGCCAAAGAGTTGCTGATAGATTGTGCAATTTCAAAAGTTGTAACGCCAGATTCGAATTCACGAACAGCGCCATCTGGGAAAGTAATGTTAATCATAATTTAGATGTCAGGGCTCTATAGGATGAGCCCCTTCGTCCTTTCTATTAATTATTTTTGTTGTAGTAGTTTGTTTCTAGGATGCTTTGCAATTCCGTATTATGCCAACCCGCTCCAATCAATATCTTGTTGACATTAAACTCTAGCTCCCTGCCATCATTTAGACAAATTCAAAGTTTGTAACCAATAAACAAGCGTTTCTTAAACTGATAAGACTTAATCGTCTCTTCAGGAAATTTGGCGATGACATCCTCTAATTTTCCTAAAAGTGTAATAGAAATAATCAAAACCTCTGTTTCTGTAAAAACAATTAGGAAATTAGCAAAGGTTGACCTACCGATTCTCCTAGTAGCATAGATAGCGTGCATGGTCTCAGCAAGACTAGCATCCACACCGTGGTCAATCAAGTAGGCCTTGATAGCTTCAAATTTGAACCCCATCATATTCTCCTTCAACTAAAAAGATAGTATCACCTTGTGCTCTAGATAGCTCTGGCAGTAATCAAAGAGAGAGCATGAGTCACAAAGTAAAAATTCCTAGCTAAACTAGACCGTCTAAAATTGTAAGCACCCTCATACAACATAAAAACGACATCCTCGAAAGGACGTCGCAACGTGGTTCCACCTTAGTTCGTGTACGACAAAAAACGAGTTTGTCCTACACCTCTGATTGGCTCTAACGTGGCCACCGTTTTATGTTTGCATAAAAAGTTAATCGAGTAGTCCCAATCATGTCCTCTGCGTGATTTCCAGCACCACACGCTCTCTAAAAGATTTCCCATGACTGATATGTCTCTATGCGTTATTATAGCATGAAACTGTAATTTTTCAAGCTAATTATCTCTTTTATGAAGCAATTCTCAGATTTTTGTAAAACGATGCAACTCTAAGCACTTACTTAATCCAAGAGTCTTGTAATATTGCGGATTTTCTTGACCTGCTTGGCAGACCCTTTGAGGATGCGAACAGATCCGTTAACAGGCAGGGTGATAGCCTTCGTAGGTAGATAGGTCACCATGCGAGTCAAGCGTTTCATAGTACTATCTTCACCATTCAAATCATTGTGGAAATCCTTAGAAATGGTCAAATCCAAATAGTACTCATAAACACGTTTTCCAAAGTTTTCTGCAGAAATCTCATAGAGCTTTTTAGACCACTTATTCTCATCTTTTTGAGGTGTTGCAATGGCTGCTTCTAAAATAGCACCCGCCAAGTCATTATCATGGTAATAAAGTGTTCCAAACATTTGGTCTGTAATCACATTATCCAAATAAAGATTACCATGCGCAATAACTGGGGTACCACTTGCCAAGGCTTCCAGATAGGTCAAGCCCTGAGTCTCACTGGTTGATGCTGAAATAAAGAAGTCAGCAGCCTTATAATAAAGTGCCGTCTCACTAGGCGCAATCATACCAGTGAAAATCACCTTGTCCTCAATACCAAGTTTAGCAGTCTGCGACTTAAGGTCTTCCAGATAAGGCCCAGCACCGGCAACAACCAGACGAACCTTTTCTTTCTCCTTTAAGACAGATGGTAATGCTGCTAGGATTGCCTGAATATTTTTCTCATAAGAAATACGGGAAAGACTCAGCAACATAATCTCATCAGAAGCAATACCAAGTTTGGCTCTCAAGTCCGCCTTATCCTCTTCGGTGATTTCTGGGCGTTGGAATTTTTCAAGTTCAATACCAGTTGGAATAACACGTTTCTCAGCTGCTATCTTATACTTAAGGAGAAGGTCATAAACAATTTCACTTGGACAAATGACCCCATCCAAATCACTCATAAAGCCACGAACAATGTACTTAACCATGCTTGGTCGAATCACCATGCCCTTGGCAATGTAGCGAACGTAATCCTCGTATTGCGTATGATAGGTATGCACGACAGGAATCTTGAGTTCACGCGCAATCGCAATTCCAAGAAGACCCAAAGAAAATTCAGTCTGCGTATGAATAATATCTAGCTTGTATTGCTTGGCAATCTCCAGTGCCTTAGAAAAGCCACGATAAGCCACACGTCGGTCCTTAAAGGCAAAGAAAGGCACACTAGGAATACGGACAATCTGCCAATCCTCATAGCGATCAACATCCTTATCAGTTGTTGTAAAGATAAAGACCGTATGCCCCATTTTTTCCAACTGCGTCTTCAATGTGCGAATGCTCGTCGCAACACCGGATACCTGTGGAAAATAGGTATCTGTAAACAATCCGATACGCATTTAAATCTCCAATACTTCTTTGTAGGCTTCTACAAGTTTCTGAGCCACATCATCAATCGAGCGACTTTCCGCAACCTTGTACCCTGCTTCACGTTTGTCCACTTTACCATCAATAATATCTTGCAAGGCCACTACAAATTCATCCACATTATGTCCAAATGTGGCAGCCGTGTCGTCAACCCAGCCCTCATAAACTGGAATGTCACGCAAGACCACATGCTGATAACTAGCAAAGGCTTCAAGTACCACAATTCCTTCTGTTTCCTCGTAAGATGGGAAAAAGAAAGCACTGGCGCCACTCATAGCCCCCTGAAAAACCGCTCCCTTAAAATAACCTGGGAAGCTGACATTATCAGGATGCTTACCATTGACAATGTCTCGAATTTTCTTAGGAATCAACCACTTACTGATACTGCCTAACCAGATGAATCGAACATGCGGCATCTTCTCAGCAACCTTGACAAAGTCTTCGATCCCCTTACGTTGAAAATAAAGGCCAGCACAAATCACAACTGGCTGTCCTTCCTTAATGCCAAAATAGTCACGGAAGACTTTTTCCTTGTGTGGGTCCTTACCGTATTTTTTCAAATCAATACCATTTGAAACAGCAATAATCGGCGTAGTTACCCCGTAAGACTGAATCAACTTTTTGGAATACTCAGATGGCGTAATCACGTAGTCAGCCTTTTGATACATGTGGGCCAAGTATTTCCCAAAAAGAGGGGCCATCAAGTTGGAACCGATGAATGAATTTTCAAAGTCCTCACGTGTCGAATGACCATGCATGATAACCTTCTTGCCACGACGTTTGGCAGCATGCAACAACATCAAACTGCGTGGTCCGTAAGTATTGATATGAACAACATCGTAATCACCCAAGATGTCTGTTGTATAGGGAATCCCCGCCAAGTCCAAGGCATGCATCTGATGGTGGAGAGCCCGACCAATTCCTGATTTTTCAAGAACCGATTTTCCTTCAAGATAAAGTAGAACTTTCATATTAACAATTATAGCCTAATTTGGACAAAATTTCATCTGGAAGCTGGCTCCTCAAGCATTAAAAAGCTCTCAAAATCAAGGAAAAAACACTAAACTCATGATGATAAAAGATATAAAGAGACAGAAAATCAATTTCTGCCTCTTTAATTTATAATATCGTAGTGATAGTCATTTACTTTCTTAATATATAGTAAGAGCTCTCTCTTGACCATCAGAGAGAGGTAGACGACTTTCTTGTTTTTAGGATAATGTACCAGATAACTTGACCTATGAGAAATGGCAAGTATAAGAAGGCAATCAAACCAAGACTGATTAGCTGCATAGTCAGGCTATTATCAACACCTGTTGCATCTGCTGGTCTAAGCAAGATAAAGGCTACCAAAAGGGCAAACACAAGCAATTCCACCACCGTCACAACTCGCCAAACCAACATCAGAATTACCTTCTTTCCTTTGTATTATAGTTATATTAAGCCTCAAGAACGGTGCAATCAATAGTAAAAACATGACGTCCTGTCAATGACCTTTCCCAAAAAAGGTAATCTCTAAATCTGTAACTGCTACAACTAAGCCTAATCTCCAACCTACTCTTTCTCATAGGAAATTCTCAATTTATCGGATAGATAGGCCTCACAAATTTACACAGTGTCAGCTTTTTATTCCTCTTTTGCTAGCACGACTATTGATTTTGAAAAGCATTTCAATATAATAAAATTATAAAAGACTAAGGAGATTCTTATGCCTAAAGGAACAAGAGAAAATATTATCAATGCCTTCTTCTCGCTCGCTTCTAAACACCCTTCTAGCACTCACTTTACCTTAACCCAAATAGCTAAGGAGGCAGGCATATCTAGGCAGTCTATTTATCAAAATCATTTTAACAATTATGATGAATTAATTCAGTATATTCATGAAATGATTGATGCCGATATCCATTCTCATATCGAACAGGATCTAACCACTAAAGATCCAATCGCACTCTTTTGCGATAATATTATTCCCTTACTTTACTCTAAAAGAACCTGGCTAAGGTGTCTTTACACGACCGCAGCTGATCCAAGTTGGCGAAGCTTCTTGCAAATCACTTATGGAAAATGGCTCAAAGAAAATATAAGTCCAACAGAGGTAGACCTTCAAATGCCAAAGCCTTTCTTACAAGAATTATTTCTCCTCAATATCCTTAACATCATCCAACTGTGGATTTCTCAAGAATTTCCAACGCCACCTGACATCTTCAAAAAACAGTTTATTTTACTCCTTAAGACTCCCTATATTGAGTTCATGTCCTAATATAACAATTGCGAACTTGAAAAAGCAAAAACAACTTGAAACAAAAGTTTCAAGCTGTTTTTTAGTTATCACCTTAAATGTCTTTACGACGACGGTTATAGGCTATACCCATGACTGCAGCTACTTCTGCTGCCACTCCAAGAGCAAGCAAGGCTTTATCACTGGCTTGACCAGTTTCTGGAAGTTGAGGTCCTGATTTCACAGAAGATTGAACTGGTTTAGCTGGTTGTGGGTTCACTGATGAAGTTGTAGAAACCACTGATGGTTTTTGTGGAACATGTGGTGGTCTTGTTGGAGTTGGTGGTGTTTGTGGTTTTGGAGATTTTGGTGGAATGTAACTATTGTTAAATTCTGTATCCAAAGGAAGGACAACTGCTGCTACGAGCAAGTTTTCCTTATCACCAACACTCTTAGTAACCGTCACTTTAAGTTTAGCTACCATGCTGTCATAAACCACATTAGATTCGTAACCTTTGACTTCTTCGACAGTGTAATAATAAACACCTGGTTTATCATAGTTAATACTGTCAAAGTTGATGTTACCTTTAGCATCGTTAGTCACAGTTTGGACAACATTACCTTTTTCATCTTTGAGGACGAAGCTAAACTCACCATCTTGAAGTTGACGACCTGCAAGAACTTTAGTCAATACGAATTTAGCTTTAGCTGGTTTCAATTCTTTGACATAGTTATTGAAGATAGTGTCTTTTGGATTTGTAACGGTTGATACTAGGGCTTCTCCGTCACGTGTCACGGTAATTGATACCGTTGCTTTCATACCATCATAGATGATGTCTTCGTTATTACCTTTGACTTCTTCAACAGTATAAGTGTAGGTACCTGGTTTTTCAAAGCTAAGGTTACTAAAGGCAACACGACCATCTGCTGTATTACCTACAGTTTGAACAACATTACCTTTTTCATCCTTGAGGACAAATTGGAATTCATTAGCAGTCAAGGCTTGGTTAACACCTGCTTTGCTCAATTCCTTACTGAACTGGATAGAGGCTTGAGCTGGAGTCGCAAACTTGTTGTTAAAGATAGTATCTTTTGGATTAACAACTGTTGAAACAAGAGCATCCCCATCACGTGTCACAGTGATAGAAACAGCAGCTTTCATCGTATCATAGACGATAGCGTCATCCTTACCTGCAACTTCTTCAACGGTATAGTTGTAAGTACCAACCTTGTCGAAAGTCAATTCGCTAAAGTTAACATGACCGTCTGCTGTATTACCTACAGTTTCGACCACATGACCAGCGCTATCCTTGAGGACAAATTGGAATTCATTAGCAGTCAAAGCTTGATTTACACCTGACTTGCTCAATTCCTTGCTAAATTGAATCTTAGCTTTGGCTGGTGTGACCAATTTATTGTTGAAGATAACGTCATCTGGATAAACCACTTTGGCCACTAATTTTTCTCGGCCATCTGTGGTTTCTCTAGCCACTTGGACAGTCACATCAGCTTGAAGCTTATCATAAACGACGTCACTATCATTACCAGGAACTTCTGTCACACGATAGTGGTAGGTACCAGGTTGGTTAAGAACAAGATTTGAGAAGACAATTTTACCAGTGGCATCATTGGTTGTTTCACCAAGATCAACCATCTTATTATCTGTCATATCAACCAATTTGAAGGTGAATTCCTTATCTTTCAAGGATCTACCTGCCAACTCTTTGGCTAATTCAAGATTGAAATGTACTTCTTGTTCACCGCCGACATTTCCAAGGCCTCCAACCAAACGTACTTCAGAAGTATATGTTTTTGACTCAACATCTGCATGAAGGTCAACTTTATTCGTAGGATTATTAGAATCTGATGCTGGGTTGGTCAATCGTGTCTGATACCAAACATAAACCATACGGTCCAAACGACCAAGATTTAACTCAAATTTAGTATCGTCGTGAGAGAAACTCTTAATCAATTCCATAGCTGAACCCTTATCAACCCATGGATCAGCAGAATCAATGTAACGCAACTCTAAAGAATTATCAACAAATCTTTGATTATCAGACCAAGTATCGATCAATTGAAGATTATTCAAGACACGTCTTGCATAATTGAGACGCATTCCCCAGTTAATTAGGGTTGGATCATTCTTGTCCTGACTACCCCATTTAGCAATGACTTCGTCACCAGGGATAGGATTTGCAGAACCAACTGTCACATTAACGACATGACCATTGAAATTGAGGTGCAATTTTTCACCACCTTTGAGAGCTTCAGAATAAAGCGTATCTAACTCTAAATTCATATATTTCCCAATAGGGTGATCTTCGAAATAATGATTAAATGTGGTTACAACGCTGTTATTCTTAGGATCTACCTGAGCAATACCAACAACTTCGTTATTAGGGTTGTAAACATTTACACTATAGCTTGTCTTAAATTGCAATTCACTTGGAAGAGTGAAGACAACTTTGTCACCTGAATTAATAGCTATATCGTTAGGAAATAAAATATCATGATAAACAACCTTACTTCTTGAGTAAATACTATTTCCGTCTGGAAATTGAAGCTCAACGTTAGGGTTTTGAACATGAATTTCAGTTCCTGTCTTGGTTATTTGAGTATCAGAAGTACTAGTAGGAGTACTACTATTCGTCAATTTCTTGGCCTCTACAGGTGCTTCATGTTCAGCTGACTTGTGATCAGCAACACTTGCTGAATCACTAGCTGAACGCTCACTAGTTACACTAGTGGCATTTGAAGCTGTAGAGCTATTTGATGCTTCGCTACTCACATTTCCATGTGGAGCTTCAACCTGTTCTGAACTGACAGATGAAGCTACTGGACTGTCTACTTTACCACTCTTAGGAACATCAACTGATGTACCTGTATTTTCAGTACTTACTGCTGTAGTTGGTACTGATGGCACTGTAACCTCTGACGATGACTGATTTGCTGAGACATTCACCACATCTGTAGCGGGTTGACTAGAAACCTCTGTCACCTGATCGGCTTGTGCTGTACCAATACCAAAAATTGCAGTTGAAATCAAAACGGATGCAATACCGACTGAAAATTTACGGATGGAAAAGCGTTGCTTCGAATCACTAAATAACCTATTCATAATATCCTCCATTTACAAAACATTTTTATCTTTCCCAACCAGCATTATACTCCTATTCTAATTTTTTGCAAGATGTAAGTCACAATTAATTAACATAGGAGTATAATGCTGGATGGAAAAGCGTTGCTTCGAAT
>OFCR01000104.1_pt1 | contig 44827 bp, 43 predicted proteins | sample 1520881 | NCBI WGS metagenome assembly OFCR01 (sample SAMEA2699032, study PRJEB24076) | metagenome | biome: Human gut stool | place: Spain | collected 2012-09-23
TCAGGCACGGAGCTGCGTTTATGCCGGGTGGCGGCTGCGCCTTACCCGGCCTACTCGTCCGGCTCCGACTGTCTGTAGGCCCGGCAAGCATTTATCCGCTCCGCTATTCCAGCCGCCAGCTCAGCACCGGCCAGCCGTATCCGGCACCGGCCGCCTGCAGCTGCGGACAGGGATTGACCAGCCGCACGCGATCCGCATGCAGGCACAGCGGCAGATCGTTAATGGAATCGGTATAGAACGTCACCTCGCCGTCATACTGCGGATGCGCCTCGCGCCACTGCGCCAGACGCGCCACCTTCCCCTGCTGATAGCTGGGGATCCCGGTGATTTCACCGCTGTAGCCGCCGTCGACCATCGCCACGTCAATACCCAGCGCCTGATCGATCTCCAGCGCGGCGGCCACCGCCTGCACCAGCAGGCTAACCGAGGCGGAGATAATCAGCATCTGCTCTCCCTCGGCCCGCAGACGACGAATGAGCTCCCACGCCTGCGGATAGACCCGGGGCAGGATCGCCTCGCGCACGCAGCGGGCCACTAGCGCGTCAACGTCCGACTTCGGTATTCCGGCCAGCGGCGCCTGGATCAGGGCCACATAATCGGCGATATTCATCTCTCCCCGGTCATAATCCGCCATTAGCCGTGCCTCGCGGGCAAGATACCCCTTCTGCGTCGCCAGCCCTTCGCGAACCATAAACTGGCTCCAGACCGTACTGCTATCGCCCTGTATCAGGGTGTTATCGAGATCAAAAATCGTCAGCGTGTTGCCCATGGTACTTTCCCTTACTGGTCAAAATAAGCTGCCGGGAGCATGCGTAAAAAAGATGACAGGAAAATGAACCGGACGCCGCAGCGCCCGGCTCGCCATCAGCCGGCGCGGACCTTCGCGGTGCGGAATACCAGCACGATCCCGCCGACGATCGCCATCATACCGATCATCGCCGCCGCCGGCAGCCGGTTGCCCAGCAGCAGATAATCCAGCAGCGCCGTGATCGCTGGCACCAGATAAAAGAGGCTGGTGACATTGACGATATTTCCCGCGCTCAGCAGACGGTACAGCAGTAGCTGGGCGACCACCGAAATCAGCAGCCCGAGAAACAGCACCGGAATAATCAACCCGGCGTTAACGGTAAACTGGAAGCCGCTGACCGGGGCAATTAGCAGGCACAGCCCCAGACTAACGGCATACTGCAGCGGCAGGACATCCGCCGGCGCCTGACGGCTGCGCTTTTGCCACAGCGCGCCAAAGGTCATCAGCAGCAGCGCCGCCAGCGCAAACAGGATCCCCGCCGTCGCCATCGGCGAGGCCGCCAGGCTGCGCCACACCAGCAGCACCAGCCCCGCCAGGGCAAGCAGCAGCCCTGACAGCCGCCGCCCCTGCAGGCGGCGCTCCACCACGCAAAGCGTAAGGATGGGCTGGATCCCCATGATGGTGGCGATAAGTCCCGGCGTCACGCCGTTGGCCATCGCCTCGAAGTAACAGACCGAATAGCCGCCAATCAGCATCAGACCGGTGGCCGCTGTTTGCAGGCGGGTGCCCGGCGCGGGCAGCCAGCGCCGACGGACGATAGCCAGCGGCGCCAGCGCGACTAGGGCAACCAGAAAACGAAAGACCAGCAGCGCCATCGGCGAGGTGTTATCCAGTCCCCAGCGGGTGAAGATGGCCGCGCTGCCCCACAGCAGCACAAAAAGGGCCGTTGTCGCCTGCGAGGCGAGCAGAGAATAGCGAACGTGCATAGCATGCTCCAGAACGTCAAACACAAGGTATCAAGCGTCATACCGGCAGGTAAGCGCCTGCTAAAGACGGCGTTAAGCGCCGAAAACTACCCGGTCTGGAGGGGGAGGCGGTGGGCAGAGCGTGGCGAAGCGATGATGAGGCGCAGACGTCATCCACCCCGCGTCGAAAGCGGCGCCGGGCAAAGTCTCGCTAGAGATGGCGTAATGCGTCATGGAATGCCTCGTGAAATGTTCCTGTCAGCATCCTGGCACAGACCGTTGCGAAGTGACAACTGCCCTTTATGGCTGATCCATCCCGAGGTTGTTTATTTTTAATCGTAAATAAACGTAAAGGCGGCCTCGGCTTATTCAGCCGTGGTTTTTAATCGGCTATAAAACAAAGCAGTCTGCTTGCTACTTCGAAAATAACGATATGAAGCCAAAACTGACGCATGCTCTCTTTTTAATTCCTTTTTTGTTGTTGGCAGGATGCTCCTCCTCACCGAAACAGGCAAAGAACACAAAATCTCATGCGGATATGACCATTGATAGCGGATCGGACGATCTGATCCCGGTGGTGGCGGCCCTGCATGATCAGATGCACACCTGGCAGGGAACCCCCTATGAATGGGGCGGTACTGAACAAAGCGGCGTCGACTGCTCGGGTTTCGTCTGGCGCACGCTGAAGGATCGCTTTAACCTGCCGATGGAGCGGATCACCACCCGCGAGCTGCTGCACATGGGCGTGCGGGTCAATAAGCGCGATTTACGTCCCGGCGATCTGGTGTTCTTCCGCACCCGGGCCGGGATGCACGTTGGCTTTTACGATACCGATCATAATTTCCTTCACGCCTCGAGCAGCCAGGGCGTGATGCGCTCTTCGCTGGACAACCCTTACTGGGAATCGGCGTTCTATCAGGCGCGTCGTCTGCCGAAGGAGTATAACGCGCAGATCACCATGAACAGCGACACCCTGCATCTGGCGAAGAATCGCCGCTAAAAAAAAGCCGCAGCCAGGGCTGCGGCGGGTGGTTCTGCGGTCAATCAGAACTGGTAGGTCATACCCAGCGCGACGATGTCGTCATCGTTGATGCCGAGTTTGTTATCGCTTTTCAGCTGGTTGATTTTGTAATCCACGAAGGCGTTCATGTTTTTGTTGAAGTAGTAGGTCAGGCCCACGTCGATGTAGTTAACCAGATCTTCACTCCCCACCCCTTCGATATCCTTCCCTTTCGACAGCACATAGCCGAGGGACGGACGCAGACCGAAGTCGAACTGATACTGCGCCACCGCTTCAAAGTTCTGCGCTTTGTTGGCAAAGCCGCCGCTGATCGGGGTCATCTTGCGGGTTTCAGAGTACATGGTCGCCAGGTAGATATTGTTGGCGTCATATTTCAGGCCGGTCGCCCAGGCTTCCGCTTTCGAACCCTGGCCGCGGGCCAGCAGGTTCTGATCGTTGGTACGGTCGGAGCTGGTGTAGGCCGCGCTGACGGCGAAGTCGCTGCCGCCGAAATCATAGCTTAACGAGGTGCCGACGCCGTCGCCGTTCTGTTTCTTCGCTTCACGGCCTTCGTTTTTACCCTGGTACTGCAGGGTCAGATCCAGGCCATCCACCAGACCGAAGAAGTCGGTGTTGCGGTAGGTCGCCAGGCCGCTGGCGCGCTTGGTCATAAAGTTATCGGTCTGGGCAGAGGAATCGCCGCCGAATTCCGGGAACATATCGGTCCAGGCTTCCACGTCGTACAGGGCGCCAAGGTTACGACCGTAATCGAAGGAGCCGTAGTTCTTCAGCTTCACGCCGGCGAACGCCAGACGGGTTTTCTGGCTGGAGTCGCTCTCGGTTTTGTTACCGGAGAATTCAGATTCCCAACGGCCATAGCCGGTCAGGTCGTCGTTAATCTGCGTTTCGCCTTTAATACCGAAACGCACGTAGGTCTGATCGCCATCCTTGCTGTCATAGTCGCTGAAATAGTGCATGGCTTTGATCTTGCCGTACACATCCAGCTTGTTCGCGTTCTTATTATAAACTTCCGCTGCCTGCGTCGCTGTTGAAGCCACAAAGCCCATCATCATTAATGCCAGAGTACTCTTTTTCATTATTCAGTCCTGGTGATTTATTTATACGCGCTATTCAATTGCGGGCGCTCGCCCATCAAAAACTGGAGGTTTTTTAACGCCGGGATATTAAATATTTATGACAAGATGGAACTTTTTATAAAAAAGGGTATTTAAATGTATCTGACATATTTTTGTCACATTCCCTCTCCAGAATGCCCGATCCCGCGCAATAAAATGGCGCGCCCGCCGCCCCGGGTGTTGGCAAGCGGGCCGACTCCTGCTACAACATCAGCTCGATATCGATATTCCTTTTGAACGGCAGAGAATCATGAGTGAAAGCCAGACGCTGGTGGTAAAACTGGGCACCAGTGTTTTAACAGGCGGGTCCCGTCGCCTGAACCGCGCCCATATCGTCGAGCTTGTGCGCCAGTGCGCACAGTTGCACGCCATGGGACACCGTATTGTCATCGTGACCTCCGGGGCCATTGCCGCCGGGCGCGAGCACCTTGGTTACCCGGAACTGCCCGCCACCATCGCCTCCAAGCAGCTGCTGGCGGCGGTGGGACAAAGCCGTCTGATCCAGCTGTGGGAACAGCTGTTTTCTATCTATGGCATTCACGTTGGCCAGATGCTGCTGACCCGCGCCGACATGGAAGACAGAGAACGGTTCCTCAACGCCCGCGACACTCTGCGCGCGCTGCTGGATAACAGCATCGTCCCGGTCATTAACGAAAACGACGCCGTCGCTACCGCGGAAATCAAAGTGGGCGATAACGACAATCTCTCCGCGCTGGCCGCGATCCTCGCCGGGGCGGATAAGCTGCTGCTGTTAACCGACCAGCCAGGCCTGTTCACCGCCGACCCGCGCAGCAACCCGCAGGCGGAGCTGATTAAAGACGTCTACGGCATCGACGACGCGCTGCGCGCCATCGCCGGCGATAGCGTCTCCGGACTTGGCACCGGCGGCATGGGCACCAAGCTGCAGGCCGCGGACGTCGCCTGCCGGGCGGGGATTGATACCATCATCGCCGCCGGGAACCGTCCGGACGTCATCGGCCATGCGATGGCAGGCCTGCCGGTAGGTACCTGCTTCCACGCCCAGGAGTCTCCGCTGGAGAACCGTAAGCGCTGGATCTTCGGCGCGCCGCCGGCGGGGGAAATCACCGTCGATGCGGGCGCGACCCAGGCGATCCTCGAAAGAGGCAGCTCGCTGTTGCCAAAAGGGATCAAAATCGTCAGCGGCAACTTCTCCCGCGGCGAAGTGATCCGCATCCGCAATAGCGAAGGACGCGACATCGCTCACGGCGTCAGCCGCTACAACAGCGATGCGCTGCGCCTTATCGCCGGCCAGCACTCGCAGCAAATCGATGCCATTCTGGGCTATGAATACGGCCCGGTGGCCGTCCACCGCGATGATATGATCATCCGTTAAGGAGCTGAAAATGCTGGAACAAATGGGCATTGCCGCCAAAGCGGCCTCCTGGCAGCTGGCGTTACTCTCCAGCCGGGAAAAGAATCAGGTACTGGAAAAGATCGCCGATTATCTGGAAGCGCAGACCGACGATATTCTGCGCGCCAACGCGGAAGATTTAGCCGAAGCTCGCGCCAATGGCCTGAGTGAAGCGATGCTCGATCGCCTCGCGCTGACCCCGGCGCGTCTGAGCGGCATCGCCAGCGATGTGCGCCAGGTGTGCAATCTGGCCGATCCGGTCGGCCAGGTGATCGACGGCGGGCTGCTGGACAGCGGTCTGCGTATTGAACGTCGCCGCGTCCCGCTGGGGGTGATTGGCGTGATTTATGAAGCGCGTCCTAACGTGACGGTCGACGTCGCCTCCCTGTGTCTGAAAACCGGCAACGCGGCGATCCTGCGCGGCGGGAAAGAGACCTGGCGCACCAACGCCGCCACGGTGAAGGTGATCCAGCAGGCGCTGCAGGAGTGCGGTCTGCCGGCCGCCGCAGTACAGGCTATCGAGAGCCCGGATCGCGCGCTGGTGGGCGAAATGCTGAAGATGGATAAATACATCGATATGCTGATCCCTCGCGGCGGCGCGGGCCTGCACAAGCTATGCCGTGAGCAGTCAACGATCCCGGTGATCACCGGTGGGATTGGCGTGTGCCATATTTTCGTTGATGAAACCGCCGAGATCCCCCCCGCGCTGAAGATCATCGTCAACGCCAAGACCCAGCGGCCGAGCACCTGCAATACCGTGGAAACGCTGCTGGTGCACCGCAACATCGCCGACACCTTCCTGCCGGCGTTAAGCAAGCAGATGGCCGAGAGCGGCGTCACCCTGCACGCCGCCCCTTCCGCCCTCCCCGCGCTGCAAAACGGCCCTGCGAAGGTCGAGCCGGTGAAAGCGGAGCAGTATGACGACGAGTATCTGTCGCTGGATCTGAACGTCAAAGTGGTGACTGATATGGATGAGGCTATCGCCCATATCCGCGAACATGGCACCCAGCACTCCGACGCCATCCTGACCCGCACCCTGCGTAACGCCAACCGCTTTATCAATGAAGTGGACTCTTCCGCGGTATATGTGAACGCCTCCACGCGCTTCACCGACGGCGGCCAGTTCGGCCTCGGCGCGGAAGTGGCGGTCAGCACCCAGAAGCTGCACGCCCGCGGCCCGATGGGGCTGGAAGCGTTAACCACCTATAAGTGGATTGGTTTCGGCGACGATACCATTCGTGCGTAAATGAGAACGGGCGATGCAAAAATAGGCAGTTGATTCCACTGGCTATTGACGCATCGCCCGCTAAGTTCTAACCTTTTGCCTCGTGATTCACGCTCGTGAACACCTCTTGCAGGGCCGATATAGCTCAGTTGGTAGAGCAGCGCATTCGTAATGCGAAGGTCGTAGGTTCGACTCCTATTATCGGCACCATTCTAACGTCTCCCCAAGTCTACTAAAGTTCACTGAAACCCCTTATAATCTGCGCTTTACAGCCCCTTTTGGTATTTCTACGTCTACTACAGTTCCCTGAAATCTACGGTCGTTTGGGGGTACTTATGGGGGTATATGCTGTTCGGTCTAAAGGAGGTACCCCCAAGTGAAACTTAACGCCCGGCAGGTGGAGGCCGCTAAACCTAAAGATAAGCCTTACAAGCTGGCTGATGGTGGCGGTCTGTATCTCCTTATCAAACCTAATGGCGGCAAATACTGGCGGCTCAAATATCGTGTAGCCGGCAAAGAGAAGCTGTTAGCTCTGGGTGTCTATCCTGAAGTCACATTGGCCGATGCTCGGGCAAAACGTGAAGAAGCGAAAAGGGGTATCGCTGGGGGTATCGATCCTATGGAAGCGAAACGGGAGGAGAAGATTGCCCGTGAAATTCAGCTAAACAACACCTTCAAAGATATTGCCCTTGAATGGCACAGCAGCAAACTAAAAAAATGGTCTGCTGGTTATGCTTCAGACATCCTCGAAGCCTTCAATAAAGATGTGTTCCCATACATTGGCAAAAAACCAATAGCCGAAATCAAACCGCTTGAACTGTTGAATGTGCTGCGGCGCATTGAGGGGCGCGGCGCTACCGAAAAGGCAAGAAAAGTTAGGCAGCGCTGTGGGGAAGTTTTCCGTTACGCAATAGTCACCGGTCGAGCTGAGTATAACCCCGCCCCGGATCTCACCAGCGCGATGCAAGGGCACGAGTCCAATCATTTTCCTTTCCTCACACCTAAAGAATTGCCTGATTTCTTCAATGCGTTGTCAGGATATTCAGGAAGCGAGTTAGTAGTTTTGGCTGCTCGTCTGCTGATTATCACCGGATTGCGTCCCGGCGAACTCCGTGGGGCATTTTGGGATGAAATCAATATCAGTAAGGCGGTCTGGGAAATACCCGCCTCACGCATGAAAATGCGTCGCCCTCATGTGGTGCCGTTGTCCAGGCAAGCTCTTACGCTTATTGGTCAGATCCAAGAGCTAACAGGCAATTACCCGCTTGTGTTCCCAGGCCGTAACGATCCGCGGAAAACAATGAGTGAAGCCAGCATAAACCAAGTCTTCAAGCGGATTGGCTATAACGGAAAAGTCACCGGGCACGGTTTCCGGCACACCATGAGTACCATCCTGCACGAACAGGGCTACAACACCGCGTGGATTGAAACGCAACTGGCACACGTCGACAAAAACTCTATACGAGGAACGTACAACCACGCCCAGTATCTGGATGGCCGCCGCGAAATGCTCCAGTGGTATGCCGACTATATGGAGGCGTTAGAAAACGGCGAAAATGTAGTGCACGGAACGTTTGGGAAAAGCGCTTAACTGTATGTATAGACAGTGCTAATTGACAGTAGTAGACTTCGGTAGACGAACAAAGAATAGGCTATGTCTAGGCTGATCCCCGAAAACCCGTACACCTCTGCGGGCTGGCATAGCCGCCAAATTCAGAGGGCGTGAGGTGGCGTTTAGTGTCTTACAATTCAAAAAGCTGTAGTTCCCTTGAAAAGGCATATTATACCCCAGTTGAAGCAGCTCTTCGGTGGTGTAATCTTATTGCGCATGAGGTATTAATTCTTGAGCGGGTCGGCTTGGATGTTTTACCCGGTGTCGGGATGTTCCCTCAATGGCCGTGTTTACGTGTTAATGCCGAAAAGATTCTTGATGCTATACACAATGGTGAAATTGCTTACGGACGAGATGGAAAAACAGTTTCTCCGGGTGAGCAGGTGGCTAAGCATCGTCTAACTATTCGTCACTCAGATCTTAAAGCATGGATGGCGAAAAATTATCCCAATCAAAAGCCCTCTTTCCTTTTTGATGTAGTTGAGCAGCAGTTGCATGCGGGAATTACAGTTGATGCATATCAGACTCTTCAGGCCGAGAACAAACGGCTTAATATTCGATTAGCTAATGCTGTAAAAACCTTCCAGCAACAGAAACAAGAAATCTCTGAATTACAAGGCGAGCGCGACTCGCTACGACAGATGGTAGATAACGCAGTACAACATATCGATGGGCGCTCAGAGACAACTTATCTAAATATAATCGGTGGACTACTTTCTTTGATGCTAGGCAATTCTCCAAGTGGTAGAAAAATGTCTGAGTTTGCCAATCAGGGCGCAATTATCAGTGCGATGCTTGCCCATTTTGAGGGGATCCCCGGTATAAGTGTGAGAACGCTTGAGGGCAAATTCTCTGAAGCCAATAAAAGCCTTAAAAAACGTTAATTTCCTCATACAGTACCGCAATTGCGGTACTGTATGCCGCGACTGCGGTGATCTTTTATTTCATTGAAGCTGTAATAGCTTCTGTAGACGTTAATCAACTACAGGAGCAGTTAAAATGTCTTATACCCTCATTCGCCTACCTGAAGTTCAACGCCGAACTGGTTACAGTAAGGCGTGGATCTATAGACTAATTAGCCAAAACCGTTTTCCTTCAGCCGTTAAGATAGGCTCTCGCGCGATTGCATTTGTCGAAAGCGAAGTTGACGAATGGATAAGCCAGCGTATCGAAGAACGTGATGCGTTAGTTTCCACAAAACCTCAACTGTAACTTAGCCCGGGAAATTTATTATGACTAACAAAAATGCCCTAGCCGGGCAGGGTTTCGCTCAACCTGAAAACAGCAGCGATGATATTTCGGTCATTAAATTTGAGGCCGCGAAAGTCCGTATTGTTAAGATCAACGGTGAACCGTGGTTCGTTGCAAAAGATGTTTGCGCGGCGCTGGAATTATCCAATTCGCGCATGGCGTTGCAGGCTCTGGATGATGACGAGAGAAATACCGTAACTTTAACTTACGGTATTCGCGGGAACCCAAATCATAGCGCTGTCTCTGAATCTGGTTTCTACAAGCTGATCGCCCGCAGCCGTAAAGCTATTACGCCGGGCACATTCGCTCATCGTTTCAGTAATTGGGTATTTCGAGAGGTTATCCCTTCTATCCGCAAAACTGGCTCTTATGGTGTGCCGTTCGCGTTCCTGAACGACTTTAGCCGGCGCATGGCGGCTTATCAGCAGGAGGCCAGCAAACGCGGGTACAAGTTGCAGCAGTGTAAGGGGGCAAAAGAAGCTCTTGAGCGGGAAGAAATTCAGTTGTGGCGTAAGTATCAGCCCGAGCTATTGAAGGAAAATGGCGATGAATAAAAAGGCGGAAAGACGCCGGGATTTTTACCCGGCAGAGAGCATGCTTAATCAGCCCTTTGGCTCGATACCACGCTGCTGGAGTTCCTTGCGAATAATTCTCTTAAGCCATGCGGCTAGAGACTCATCACCATCTTGCTGTTGCGCTCGTTCCATCATCTCTCGAAGCTCTGGATCAAGCCGAAATTGGAATGGAGGATTGCCTCGTCTCTCGTTTTTGTGTGTTGACACGTCAATTACACCCGATGTAATGTGTTTATGTGTAATGACACATTACACACAGGAAATGAAAAAGACAACGCCCCGAAGTGCGGGAACACTTTCAGGGCGTCTAACCAAAACGTTAGTTGAGGTAACATTATGGCTTGCACTAAGTCTACCCAAACACGCCCTGAATTTACATGGCGTTTTCTCACCTTGGGTGAATTCACAAATCAGATCGTCAATGTTACTGCTTCCACCGAGCGCGAAGCCCGCGAAAAAACGCCAGAAGGATGTGTCTGTATCCTGGCGTGTCGATTTCGTGTTGAGGAGGTGCAGCATGTTTAACCTCCAGACCCTGACAGCTAAAGCCCGCGAGCTGCGCGGTAACGTGGTAAAAGCCACTACCACGAAGGGCACCCGCACCATGACCCCTGTTTACGAACGGGAAGAGCAGCGCAAACTGCGTGAACGCATACAGCAGACCCAGCCGGACTGGGTATTACTCTGGTGGGATATTGCGACCGTTACAGGCTGGCGTACCAGCGACGTGTGCAACTTCCGTTACTCCTGCATCAACTGGGAAACCGGCATAGCAACAATTATCGTAGCGAAGCAGACCAAAGCAGCAGAAGCCAGGGCGACCCGGAAGGGGATCGAGATTGTTCGCCAGCAGCGCAAGGACGCTGCCCGGCTTGCTGGCGATCACATTGCTTACATGCAATGGGATAGCGTGAGCTGCGACCAACTGGCCGCCGGCATGACGGAAGAAGAACAGGCGATCGTGTTTGAGCTGGTGGCAAAGGCTGAGGTTAAGCATGATACCAAACAGCTGCCGCCGGGCATCATCAAACGACTGCGTGAACGCATGGAGCGCAATCTTATCGGTGACGACCTGGTATTTTCACGCAGCCAGATTGAAAGTAACCGTTGCCAGTCTCTGGAAGGTAGCGTTAGCCGTCAGACGATCTGGAAGAAACTGCACAACGTCATGGTGTGGTTTACCCGCGTAGTAAACACGCGTCTGCGCCTGAGCGCCTACAGCGCCCGCAAAATAGCCGCATTCAACATGATGCGCCGTGGTGGTGAGCAAGGCCTGCTTATCGCGTCCGAAATGCTGGGGCATAGCAACCCAGCAGTAACCCGAACATACCTACAGTTAGGCAGTCAGGCCGGAGAACTCCAGGCAGAAATGGCAATGGAGGTGATGGCATGAACATAGATCAGGGTCAGAACACCATTGAAATTACTACGGAGCTTTGCGCGCTGCTGATTGCTACTGAAATGGTCACTGGCAAGGTGGATGAGACCGACCTAAAAATTCTGCTTTCTCTTGGTCGCCGTTTAGCCCATGCCGTCTGGGACAACCTGAATGACGCGGGGTTTGGCGAATGAATGATATTTACGATCTGGTTCGCCGCGCTGACGGAAAGGCCGTATATAGCTTCCCGGTTGGTGGTCGTTATCTGGTGGATACTTCTAACGGTATTCAATCTTTGCGCCCTCTGATGGAAGACGAGATTATTTTCACTGTGGAGAGTGCCGCGCGCTTTCTGAAGAAGATTGGTTATCAGGTAATCCCGCCAGCGGCGTGAGGTAAAAAATATGACGATTAAAATTTCCGGCTTAGCTGCTGGTGGCCGCGCTCACCCTGAAATCAGGCCGGGCGATAAATGGAAGGACAGCCGGGGTAGCATCGTAATTATCGAAAGTTACCGATTCGACAGAGTGACATATTGCCGCGAGGGGTACAGCTCACCGTGTTTTTGTACGCCCGAAAGACTGGTGCGGGAGTTTGAATTTGTTTCTTCCGCGCCGGTCGCCGGCGAAAAAGATATCGATCGGATTATGCGGGTACAGGGCATCGAACGAATTCGGGTTATGCGGGAAATCATCAGGGAGCGAGGGAACAGAAAATGAAAAATGCACCAAACCTTAAAAAGCAGCCGGCGGATCTCATGGAGGAGTCAATTATCTTTGCCGGCGCCGATGCCTGGACGTTCGCTAAAGCATGGCAGGAAATGAACCCGATTGGCGACACGGTGCCGCCGGTCGTGCTGGATAAAAAGCAGCTGGCGGAGCTGGAGAATATCCGGATTGTGGATGATGGCCGGCTCTATGCCCGGGTTTGCCGTGGCGGGCATCTGACCGAACGGCAGATAACCATTCTCGCGACAAAGCTGGCGGTGGCCGGCGTGGAGCGCGCGCAATTCTACTCTGAAGGTTATCAGCTTCTGGAGGACTGGACGCCGCAGCTGCCGCGCCTCAAAGCCGATGCGGAAGCCGGCAAAAGCATGGTGATCGGCAAACCGCTGACGGATGTAAACCTCCGCGACCTGGCTGATAACGAAAAGGCGCTCATACTGGCCGCGCGTTACACCGGCATTGCGATCCATGAAAACAGCGAAGGCGTGTACGTCTACCGCGCCGGCATCTGGGAGAAAACGTCTCTGCTCGAGCTGAGCCGCGAAATGGTGGCTATCTACAACGAGAACAAAACCAACTTCAGCAAGCGCGCGATCAACAACGTTATCGACGCCCTGAAAATCGTTATCCCGGTAATGGGGGAGCCGCGGCGCAGCCTGATCCCCTTTGCAAACGGCGTCTACGATATGGAAACCGGCGTTTTCTCCGAACACAGCCAGGATAACTGGCTGACCAACCATAACGGCGTGACCTATACGCCGGCGGTGCCGGGCGAAAACCTCCGCGACCATGCGCCGAACTTCCATAAGTGGCTAAGTTACGCATCAGATAGAGACGCAATTAAGATGCAGCGCATCGCTGCAGCGCTCTTTATGGTGCTGGCGAACCGGTACGACTGGCAGCTGTTCCTCGAGATAACCGGTGAGGGCGGTAGCGGGAAAAGTGTCTTTACCCATATCGCTACGATGCTGGCCGGTGCGCATAACACCGCCAGCGGGAACATGGCGGCGCTCGACAGCGCGCGCGGGCGGGCGCAGTTCGTCGGGAAAAGCATGATAACGCTTCCTGATCAGCCCAAATATTCAGGAGAGGGTACCGGGATAAAAGCGATAACCGGCGGGGATGCCGTGGAGATCGACCCGAAACACGAGCACCAGTACACCGCCGTTTTGCGGGCGGTGGTTGTGGCCACGAACAACACGCCGATGATTTTCACCGAACGTGCCGGCGGCGTTTCCCGGCGACGCGTAATTTTCCAGTTTAACCGGCGCGTCAGCGAGGAGGATAAAGATCCCGACCTGGCAGAAAAGATATCCGCTGAAATTCCGGTGGTGGTTCGTCGGCTGCTGGCGAACTTTGCGAACCCGGAAAAAGCGCGGGCGCTGCTGCTGGAGCAACGGAACAGCGAAGAAGCACTGGAGGTGAAGCAGAAAACGGATCCGCTTTATGCCTTCTGCGCGCATCTTGAGCGGCTGGCTGATTGTGCGGGAATGATGGTAGGAAACCGCAATCCGCCTCACTATCCGCGAATTTATCTCTATCACGCTTACCTGGCATTCCTGGAGGCCAACGGTTTCGACAAGCCGCTGACGCTGAATAAATTCGCAGAGGGGATGGAAAGCGCGATGAGGGAGTTTAATCACGAGTACCGTAAGGAACGGAGAGCCCGTGGCATGGTGACCAACGTTGAACTTTCAGAGAGTGCGGAAGACTGGTTACCTCAGACGCATCCTGTAGCCGGTCATAAAGAATGAAGTTCAGATAAATATGGAGAAAGGTATACATGGTATACATCGAGAGAATAATTTATATATAAATCAGTGAAATAAACCATGTATACCTTGTTTTCAGGTATACACAGGGTGTACATGGTGTTCATTCTCACATTAACCATCTGATCGTTTATTAAACAGAATGATGTATACCGTGTAGACCTGAAATCCCAAAATGTAGGCTGGTGTTCATAGGTTAATATTATGTTTTATAAGCAATTTATAGCCTTTATGAACACCATGTATACCTTGAGGGCAAATTCTTTAAAACGCATCCATTCATTTCACGTTGTGCATCCCCTCGATTTCATTACCATCATTTCATTACTTGCAATGATTGTTGTGATTGTTGCGTTTTTTATCATGTGATAACCAAGGGGGAAGCATGAAAAAGGAACACGTGAAACCCGTTCTTCTGAGCGCTGCTCAGGTTGCGGCATTAAAAGCCATCCAGGAGCAGGAACGCCAGAAATCCGGGTTTGGTATCGCACCATCAATCCATGATGTGGCGAGAAAAATATTTGATGTTGGGCTATCCAGAATGGAGGTAAGCCAGTGAGTTACGAAATTAAAATTGGGCAAAGAAGCATTGCTATCACTGATAACGTTTCTGAAGTGGTTGCGCCTAATGAGCAGATGGCGATTCTTTTTAAAGGGATGGCGAATATTTTTGGTGATCTGCGGGCCGTGGCAATGTTAGCTGAGGCGGAAGCCGATGCCGTAGAGGTTATCCGCAATGATCCGGATTTAAACGAAGCAGCAAAAAACCGCCGGGCCAGAGATGCGGCAAATAGAGACACACTCACGGCTTTCACTAGAAGTACGGCGATGATCAGCGAACAAGCTGAAAATATTCTCAATTATCTTAAGACCAAACTTGCCCCAGTTGCTCCGTTGGCCGAGGGTGATGTTGTCGGATTTATGCGAGATAGTGAGCTACGGAATGTATTTCGCTCGCTGGATGGAGCTGCGAAAGAAAAGCTGATGGTAGCAATGTATGCCGGGAATCAGACTGATTTATGTGACGCCCTGCTACGAGGTAACGCCATTTGCTCAGGCGTAACAGATTCTCAGCTGGAGCGACTGACTTTTGCCCGTATCGCCACAGATAACGGAGCCGTTATCAAATCTGTTTCTAACCTGGTAAAAGCCATTAACCGCAACCTGCAGCAAATCATCGCTGTTCGCACATGGTATGCAAATCTGGTATTTGGAAGCAATGACGACCCTCGCGATGTGGCTCCTCGAGTCTCCGGGCTGGCGAATCTGTCCGAGTACATTGATGGTATGGAAAAAATTAATTCCCGACAGGGTAAAGCAGATGATGAAGATGGGAAACAGGCCGCCTGATGGCGGCTTTTTCTTAACTGGAGAATGCTAAATGACAGAAGTGAGGAACGGTAAATTATGTTATTGAGCAAATCAGCCTATGCCAGGCACATGGGAGTAAGCCGACAAACAGTTTACGGCTGGATAGCACGTGGTGAGATTGTGCTATCAGGCGATAAAGTGGATGTTGAAGCAACACAGGCGAAGCAAAATTCTGCTGGTGCTGGTGCTGGTGCTGGTGCTGGTGCTGGTGCTGGTGCTGGTGCTGGTGATCATCACAATGCAATGACGTGGGCGCAGGCCGCCGCGTGGGTATGGGGGCATGACGGCGGGAAAGAGCTGCCGGCTGATATTAATGCTGGCCAGCGAATAGAGGCAGCAGCCGCTGAGCTGGGTTTTGATGTTCAGCACGAGCCCGATGAACAATTGCTGATTCTCTTCCGGTTGGATGAAGAAACCCACAGCTTCTATGGCAAAGATCACATGGCTGGTGGTCTGCGTTTCCTGCGTTCCGAGCTGGCCTATGTGGCCGCAATGCATCCCGACACCCAAGATGACTGGAGCGATACAGGATTAAAGGCACTCTGTCTGCTGGCAGGTGAGAAACTGTAAACCCCCCGGCCAAACCTAACTCCTCTAACTTGACACTTTTCGTGAAAAACAGGGAAAAGTGTCAACCCAACCTAACGGATCCTAACGCCTACGAACAGCAGCTACAGTAGAAGTGTAAAGGGCTGGCGTTGAGATTTGTTGAGCCCGGCGGTTAGCTTTTGTTAGTCCTGATGCGAAGCAGCGCAGGTGTCAGCCTGTTATGGTTTGTTATGCCTTACTAGGGAAAACCAGGGGGAAAGTGACAACCTCTCCCCCTTTAGAAAACTTCAGGTACAGCTCGTTGGTTGCATCAGTCAAAACCTGTCACCCGCTGGCTATACCAGCGGGAATTTTTGGCTCTAAACGCTCTAAGTTACAGTTGATGTGATCTGTAAACTGCGGCTGCAACTAGTAATCGTATAAAACCATCAGTTGCAGTTTTGCTAACTATAATCACAATGATAATGTATATAATTATACATTGTGTGCGAGGTAATCATACAATGCTAAAAGTTTGCGATAATCAGTATGAGACTTGTCCTTAAATTCTCGGACATGTTTTTCTAAATCTTCCAAGGATATATGTCCATCATGAGCATTGAAGAAAATAATATTTTGTAATTTGCTATCAATATCTGAATGTTTAGCGTAAATATCTTCAATGGTGTGTTCTACTATTCTTTGATTCTTGGGTAACCTAGCATAGTTTGACGCTATTAATCTTTTTTGATTTTTCATTAATGATGTTAAGCATTTAACACCTGGACTGAATTTATGAAAAGCATAAGCTGGGAAATATGATCTTTTATTGATGGTGAACTTGTCAAGCAACTCGACAACATGCGACTCCTGATTTGAAATTAGATCAAAATAGTTTTCCATCATCTCCTGAGGTGTTTGCATGTGTATTTTTATAGAGTTAACAGAACCGACGGCTAGAACAAGTTCATCATTTCTGAGCGTGTCCAAATCCCCAACAAGTTTTACTTTTATGTCTCCGCCTTCCTTTATTTTACCAAAGACACTCTCTGCTCTGCGTATATCCATTACCGAAACTGGTAAGTGCAGTTGAGCAAGTTCTTTATATATGTCTGAGAAGTTATCTGTAACGATTTTATTAATGCTAATTAACCCAGCATCTTCTACTTCGAGATCGTGAGAGACAACGTTTAAATTATCAATGCCTTCTTCTCTTTCAATCAGAAGGAAGTTGTTTTTTATTTTTTCTGCAATTTTAGAACGAGGTGGTATGTATGAAAATATTGTTTTTAATACTTTTTTAATATTAGGGTCACCTATTCTATACCCCATAAATATAATCGGGTTATGTATAAATAAGGATAGGAGTTGAGCACGAATCAACTCATATTTTTTATCAAAATGAACATAGTCATCACCAGTTATTATTATGGATTCTGGTTTGCTAACGCATCCGTGAATTTTATAAACAGAACCATAAGGATTGCTTAAAAGTATATCATTCCCAATTACAGGGTTATAACCAATTGCACTTTCGATAAAATTATCATAGTTTGTTGTAATCACAGAGGCAATATTTTTGGAGGCTTTTACTAATTCAGATATTTCATCTTGAACTCCTAATTTTAAATCTGTGATATTCACTAACTGTGAAAGATAGATTTTAAATCTGCTAATATTTGAGGAGGTATCTTCCGAGTTGTAGTATAAGTCATTGATATTTTTGAACTTTCCATTCCTATCTGCTTTAAGTGTTGCATCAAATATTTGCTCTAATTGCGTTGCCACTTTTGGAAGGTCTATAATACCATCTTTATTACTGTTTTCTCTGACAAGATCTTTATATAGTTCATTAGAGTTTGTCAGGTCAATACTAATTTTCTCTAAGAGTGCCGACCAGCTATAAGAAATTGATAAGTATCTCATGCTGAAACCTGCTCCAACAAATAATATTGGATGGTTTCTGTAGCCTTTTAGAAAATCCGTTATATTCATTTGACCCCCGAGATATATTAGTGGTAATCATTAAAATTTGTTAGAACACAGCTCAAGTATGTATTTATCTGTAGAGATAAGAATTTACTTGTTATTGACCATTTGGATAGTAAATTTTCATGAGCCTCTCTTTTTCTTCGTTGAATGCTTTATCAAAATCAATTTCTTTGTCTAAATTAGAATGTAAGTCGTTTAAAGCTTTAACAAGAATCCAAGCGCTATGGTGAATGAATGGGTTTAATCCAATAATGTTTCCTGCAGAATTATCGTCAACTTTCTCAACTGCTAAAATTGCTTGGATTTTTTTACAACTTTCCTGAATATTCCAATCGGAAACATGTAATAATAATGCAGATAAAGCCATGAGTGGGTTGTTTGCTTTGATAGATGTTGGTGTGTAACTAATAATCATACGGAGTCGAGGGTGGTAGTCTCGAATCAGTCTTGCCATTTGAGTAGCTATCTCATATTTTTCGTTGAGAATTGATCTGTCAAATGTTGATGTTCCAGAGTCTTTAATTACTATAGTTCTTGCTTTTTTGACTACTGATTTAAGCCTTACATTCCAAAGTTCAGGATTCTCATTACGGTTTAGATAGAATTGAGGGTACTTGAAATAAAGGGATTGATATACTTCCTCATTGATGTCGAACCAACTTTTGTTTGTGGCGCTGAGATCGACAACATAATTATCATAGTTTCTCTTGTATCTAATCAATGAGGCCTTTGCAAGGTAAATTATGTGAGGGCTTAAATTAAATGTAAAAGTGCCTTTTTCTCTTAAATCTAAGAACCATTGGCGCATGTTACGTATATCTTCTTGCGTAAAAATCTTCTCCTGAATTCCCGCGCAGACCATAAGACCTATTAAGCGTGTCGCTTCAGAACCCGAGCGCATAAAATCAATTCGGCCTTCATTTGAAACAACGTTCAACTTATCATCTCCAGTATAAAAATCACAAAATGGGAGGTGAGAGTCTTTACCTAGATTGTCTCGAAATGCAAAGTGTGCTTGCTTTACAACTTTGCCGTTACTGAGCGATCTTCCTTCCGAAACGTAATAACCACCAGAAACATTGCATGCCGGGCATTCAACATCCTCTTTAACAAAATCTCTAAAACTTAAAGAAGGATCTGAGTTGCTACGTTCGAAAAGGTTTTCCAACTGCTTAGCATCCAGTTCACGCTTAAATTTTCTAGAATAGGCTGTTATCGTCATTTGGGGGTCTCCTTTCGAAGGGAGCTTAACTTTACCATAGGATGACCATAAAGGGAGCTGTACGGCAAACATCACTAAGGTTGGGCCTAAAACACAAATTCCCAGAGTGCCATTTTGACGTCTAGCTAACTTGATATGCTTCAAGGCAGTTCTTAAATTGTGGTATCAACATCAATAGAATGTTTTTTAAACAATTTAGATGGCAACAAGAAAATCTGGGGGTACTTTTGGGGGTACCTAATAATGGTTTAATTTTTTTATTCATATAAATCAATTGGTTGGTTTTTATGATTTGCTCCTATTATCGCACCATTTCAAACTCTTCCCAAGTCTACCGAAATCAACTTAAAGCCCGTATACTGCGGTTTCTGGCCCGTATTTTATCTCCTGTTATCAACTGGACTCAACCGGAATCAAGTTACAGTTGGGGGCATAAGTGGGGGCATTCTGTGTTCGGTCCAGGGAGATGCCCCCAATGAAGTTAAATGCGCGGCAGGTAGATGCTGCTAAACCCAAAGAGAAAGCCTACAAGCTGGCAGATGGTGCTGGTTTGTATCTTGAGGTTGTTCCCTCTGGTTCACGATACTGGCGGATGAAATATCGCTTCAATGGAAAAGAGAAGCGTATGGCTTTTGGAGTCTATCCAGCAGTGTCCCTTGCACGAGCGAGGGCACTACGTGATGAAGCCAAGAAAAAACTGGCCGAAGGTATCGATCCATCGTTTGCTAAAAAAGAAGAAAAGCTGGTTCGCGATGTGCAACTCAATAATACGTTCCAGTCTGTGGCACTTGAGTGGCACGGTACGAAGGTGAGTAGATGGTCAGAAGGGTATGCTTCTGACATTCTGGAGGCCTTCAATAAAGATATTTTTCCCTATATCGGCCAACAGCCGGTGAATGAATTCAAACCACTGGTTCTGCTGAATGTGCTGCGTAGAATGGAAAGCCGTGGTGCGACAGAGAAGGCTAAGAAGGTTCGTCAGCGCTGCAGCGAAGTTTTTCGTTACGCCATCGTTACCGGCCGTGCGGAATACAATACTGCTGCAGATCTAACCAGTGCGATGTCAGGGCATGAATCGAAGCATTATCCCTTACTTACCGTTGAGGAGTTACCAGACTTCTTTAAAGCTCTCTCTGGCTATACAGGCAGCCCGTTAATTGTTCTTGCCGCACGTTTGCTGATCCTTACGGGAGTTCGTACCGGCGAGCTTCGAGGTGCTTTCTGGAGTGAGTTTGATCTTGAAAAAGCGGTGTGGGAAATACCTGCAGAGCGCATGAAGATGAAACGGCCTCACTTGGTCCCCCTCTCTACCCAAGCACTAGAGATCGTACAGCAGCTCAAAGTGATGTCTGGGCAATATCCTCTGGTGTTTCCTGGGAGTAATGATCCCCGCAAAACAATGAGCGAAGCGAGTATTAATCAGGTGTTTAAGCGGATTGGATACACGGGGAAGGTAACGGGGCATGGTTTCCGCCACACGATGAGTACGATTTTGCACGAGGAAGGGTTCAATACGGCATGGATTGAAACCCAACTTGCGCATGTCGATAAGAACGCGATACGTGGAACGTATAACCATGCGTTGTATCTTGAAGGAAGAAAGGAGATGATGCAGTGGTATGCAGATTATATTAAATGTCTTTTTGTAACTAACGTAAGACATGTTTCATGAAAAACGCATTCAGCCATGTAGATGGCTGAATGTCCAATAAACACAAATAACTAAATGAAAAATATTGAAAAAAAACTTGAAATGCTCCTGCATTAGGAGCTTTACTCAATCTGTACATTTAGTAACACTTAAAATTCTGTATTTAGCATAATTGTAGACCAAAAAATTTTCGAGGGTGACATGGATAGAAAAACTGCAGTTGCAAGATGTCATGAAATCCAACTGGCTATTCGAGATAAAGAAGTTGTCAAGTTTGAAAAAATACCCGAAATCGGAATGGCTGTTCAATTAGCACTACACATAAGGGGCCTGCCCATTATTGAATACCAGCTTCTAAAAATGGTCGCTACCTCACTAATTGGAATACCTCGGTTAGCTGTTGATAGGATCGTATTTCTTTTGGCTGAAATTGGATTTGTTAAAATTCACTCTGAAGGGAAAAGTATTAAAGCCGTACTACCAAATGTTCCTTATTTTGAAGACCTTTATGATGGAATCGGTGAATATTATGAAAATCAGTCTAACCCTGATGAGTTCGAAAAGTTGTCCCTTATAATCGTAGATTCATTGGCAGGCTCACCTTTTAATATCGATTCTTTAGCCGATAAACTAGGTGCTGATAGAAAAGACTTTGATCAAAGCATTGAGATCGGAGAAAGAGGCAATTATATCTACTCTAGAAGATGCCGATCTAAAAAAATACTTTTAAATCCTACGTATTTTTCCGAAAATGCAGATATTTTTGCCGATCATGTAGCAAAAGCTGGGGCCAAAACAGTTCAAAAAACGCTCCATCTTTTAGAGAAAGCCCAAGGTTGGCCTTTATCACTAATCTTAAAAAGGAAAGAAATTGCTGGCCACTCTCTTTCTGATGATGAGACTAGTTTGATAAAAAGACTTGCACAAGACGGTATGGTAAAACCTCCTTCTATTATCACTTCTTATTCTGGAGATAATTCTTTCATATTTACTCCAACACCAAATTTTGTAAATATAAGCCCATTCAAAAGAGAGCAATATGAACGAGCTTTAGCGATAGTTTCTGCTATACGGCAAGGGGAATTGTTGCCAAATAAATACAGAATTAGAAGCCCTGGAGCTGTGTTGTATAAATTGAAAACTGAGCTTAAACTTTCACCCACAAGTGATTATGCTGAGCAATATCAAAATCTTCAACACTTGCGCATAGCAAAACTAGTCAAACTTCATAATGGCTATAATCAACTCGAGATTATTGATACACCAGAAAATAGAGAGTCCTTAAAAATTGCATATCAGTTAGTCCAAGGTGATAAGATACCCGAATTAGTAGTTGATAATGATGTAATGAAAGCGATGGCAGGTACTCGTGACTATGTAGAATCTTTGGTAAGTTCCAAATTAATGCGTGAAAAGGAAAATATATCGCTTTCGGAAGAAACAGAGAATGAACTAACTCAGTTGCTTTTGGAGAAAATTTAATGTTAAAAGATAGAGCCCAAAAAGCATTAGCTTTGAAATTTTGTATATCTAAACGCTGGTTGCCACAACTCGAAGTAAATATAGAGTCGAGCAAGCGGCTTGAAAAGCAAAATTTACTGCTTACTGATTTAGATGTCCTTGCTGTTGCCTTATCTCCTGTCGGCGAACAGGTTAAATTTATTTTCGATTGTAAAAGTGGAAACAGAGAATCACCGATAGGGCGTGTTTTTTGGTTAAAAGGAGTAATGGAAAAAACACACTCATCGCACGGTTTTATCCTGATGAATTCGAAAATGAATATTGGAAAAGATCACAGGTTAACAGCAGCAGATCTAAATATTTCATTACTTAAAGAAAATGAATTCGAAAGTTTATCTATCGGGACTGGTGGAAGCACATCGATAAATACAGAATATTCAGTAGCGGCAGATATTACAGCATGGGAAAAATTGTCTGAACTTAACAAAAAATATCCTAACATGTCAGAATATCTTTCATTTTCAAATTCATCTTTTTGGATGATCAATGAACCTGGAGAGCAGTGTAGGAAGGTTGTTGCTAAACTGAGAAGAATAAGATCAGAGTTAGATCCATCTAAGAATGAGCATTTATGTATATTTGGTGATGCACTTTCATTATTTTTGATGACAATTTCAAACATAGCAAATAAATTACTACTCGTATTAATTTCGCCAACTGAGAAAGATGATTTTTCTTCTCTTGTATTAGCATATCTATATGGTGGTTATGAGAACCTTAACGCGGCGATTAAGATCCGCAGCTTAGCAACAGGTCAAAATGAAGGTGATGCATTAAGCATTTTTCCAGAAACAAATAAATTTGAACATTTGACTAGAGAAATAATGCAAGCCCCACAGCAAGCTATGGCTGCTGCTTTATTAGCTCGAGAGTTATCTCTATGTATGCTAACTAATTCTGAGCAGACCAAATTACAACTAGATATTGCAAATGAAAATCCATATGCAACGAAATTCATTTTACTTGCTTCTGAATATCTGCAGCAAGCTATAAAATTGCCGCCTGAATTTTTTGATATTTATTCTAAAATATCCTTTGGAATAACAACTGAAAATTCCAAAAGAAAAAAATAGAATACTACAAAGCGAAGATCTATGTCTTCGCTTTGCAATTTAAAATACGATTGAATTTATCAAACCCGGGAAACCAACTCAGAATGCCTTTATTGAACGTTTTAACCGTACGTAACGGACAGAAATACTGGATTTTTATTTATTCAGAACGCTGAATAAAGCACGAGAAATTACAGAGTCCAGGCGAAAGGAATATAACCAGCAACGACCTCATTCATCATTAAACAACCTGACACCGGAGGAATTTATCCGAAGTCTGCAAAAGGTCCGGACCTCTGATTTAACCTAGCATCGATATTGGGAAGGGATCAGAACAACCGGAACTCTCAAAAAGTGCGTGGAACTAAAACAGGTGCGCTTACACGTTGTTTCCTACTGATAAAATAGACCAATTTTAGCGATATACCCAAGCTGGTAATATCAATTGCGAGCTTCCACTTCTTGTTGACAGCAAATTGGACTTTTCGCTCTGTACTAGAAGCAAAAGTTGGAGTATCAGTGACTCTCTAAACGTGAATGGTTCATTTTGCAGGGAGACTTACAGGACGACCACTGTAACCTGATGATGCGTGGTCTGAGCTAATACAATTTATTCAACAAAGCCGGTCTTGGCTCAACGAGCTGGCGAAAGCCGCGCAGCTCTCCACTAACTCCCAATGGACCCGCAATATTTCGCTGAGCGCTGGCGGCTTCGAGATATACAACTATCGTAAGGACTATTATGAAATTACTTAAAATCCCGTGAAAGCATTTGCGAAGCAGCTGAAGCTGTATAAATACCAGCATGTTTTATTTCAGCTGCTATTTTGTAACCATCATCTCTAAATTGCGCAAGCATTGAGCTTAAAGAACCAAGTTTCCTAGTATTCAAAACCATTCTAACTACAGTTCCTTCATGATAATGACCTAAAGTTATATGCTTCTTTCCTTGTTCATCGAAATAAATAGCATGGTCACCGCTACAAATAAGAAAGCTACCGCCAAGTTTACAGATGCGGCTAATCATATAAAGTCCAAACCCTGAATTATGCCATGGGTTTTTTGTATTAACCCTTGCACCTTTGTAATTTTTACTAGAAATAGATGGCATTAGTGCTAACTGAATGGCTTCAGAATCATTATCAGCTTCTATGTAGGGGTTTTTCGATAGGGAACTTCTCATGCCCATGCCATTATCTGAAATTGTTATTTCGACACAATCATAAGAGGGCCAATACTGAGCACAATACTCAATTACCTTTGAGTCACTATGTTCAACAACATTACGCATTATTTCCCTAATAGAAAATGTCAAAGCATCAATAAGATCACCTTCTTCTTGGCGAGCAAGTATCTTTGCTAATCTTCCGGAGCGTGCTTCAACTATCTCTTGTACTTCAGTATATTTATCATTAGCTTCATCAATTACGGTTTGAACACGAAGAATGGTGAAAGGCACGAAATTATTATTTCCATCCGTACATCCTGGCTCACGACCATGTTTTAATCCGAAAGCCCTAAAGAAAGCCATATTTGAAGCATAGTCTTTATTTTCGTATCCACTACAAAAAATTTTAAATCCCTCTATATTTTTTTTCTGTTTTCTATGAAAATCTCGAATATGTTTAGCAACATAAACCATTGCAAACGGTTCAATCCTCCCCATGTTTGAGAAGTCTATAGTTATTTGTTGATTATTAGAATGCTTCTCAATTTCATTACAGAAATCGAATATTCTTTCAGGATTACATGTTGAGGGAAATAAAATGCGGGACATATAAATTCCTTAGGATGATTTTTCTATAAATGCTACTCAATAAGTTCTAATAAGACAAGCTTATGAAATACGAATGTGAAAACCTTATCGAAAAAATCTCGTAGGCGAAGTTAAAAAGGCCGATGGGGTTGCCAATAAGTTTGTCTCACCTAGCAGCCGTTTGGTACCGGATCGCATTGTTCTGCTATCCGGTGGCCGCCTCGTTTTCGTCGAATGCAACGCTCACGGAAAATCACCACGTGCCGACCAGATACGCGAGCATGGATGGCACCCTTAATCTGGATGCTGGAGGCTTAGCAGAAGGAGTGCAGCGGAAGCAATCTGGTACATTGAGCGCCTGATAGGCCACCGCTACCATCGGTTAACGAAGCTGATTAACCATTGTCATCATAGAGTGTTCAGTTTCGGCGATTTCATTTGTAAGTAATTCATCGATCCGTTTCATCTTTAGATCGTGATTTGTACCGAACAGGTCCAGCTTATCTAGGGCATACATCAGCAGGGCTGTAATAACGGCGGTCAGGACCGAGGACAGAAGGAGAGGTAACGGACCCGGCAGACCCAGACTGTTCAGCCACATCTCGAGGCCAAGCGAGGCAAAAATGGATAAGGAACCGACCACCAGTTTCAGAATGGCATCCCCTTTTTGGGCCTGGTTGCTGCTTTTATCACGCAGGATGGTGACTGACTGCATCAACACCTTAAAGCCTTCCTTGACCATCCGCATGAGGTTTTTGAATATGCCCACAAAACAGTTAACAATTCCTTCCAGCAGCATTGAGAGGAATTTTTTACAAAGCCTTCCGCCAAGTCCTTCAGCAAGGTTGACGCATTAGTGAGAACGTATGTCTTCATGCGGCTGAGGCGAAGTTTCAATGCCTCAGTATAGCCACTGACCCCTACGCCGGTGTCCAGACCATCCGACAGGCTGGTGCGGAGCTCGTAGTAAAGCGGCTTAATGACGAACAGAACCAGATCGCCGAGCGACTGGTGACCGGCTGCCTGACCGGCATCTTTGGCCAGAACTTTTTGGACACTCCGGTCTTTACTGATATTGGACCACACAGTTTCATTGGTTTTGTCGTCAATGGCTTTCTTAGCCACTTTCATCTCGTCTATCATCTGCTGACGGGCCTGGATTTGCTCCTCAGTGAGTGGCTTTTTGACCTCCTTGCCCCTTTTTTTGACGATCACATACCCCTGCTTCACTTCCTGCTGAAGCTCCGCGCTCGTCTTGTCGAATTTTCCAAAATCCTTGCCACTGTTATTGGCCTGTGACGTCACTTTATAGTTTTTGTCAATGTTGGCTATAGCCTTGATGTCATCGAGGTTCAGGGCCTTGTTACCTTTCAGGTTGTTACACACTTCAGCACAAGAAATGGCATGGTCAACCTGTGCTGCTCGCTCCGGTGTCCCTTCACTGTTAGCGTGCCGCTTGTTTCTGTAGACGACCTGTCCGTCGTACTCATCATGGGATCGCTGACTGTTGCCGAAGTGGGCGTCCTTATGTTTCTCCATTTTCTTACCGTTGCGCATCTGAACAGTCACGCCATCACGCGTCATCGTACCGCTGTTATAGACGGTTTTATCAGCCAAATTCTGAATATTTTGGCGTTCAATCAGCTGCTCACTGTAGCTGTCGAGCCTAAAGTTGCTGCTGTTGATGGCCTCATACTGGAAGGTCCGGCATTCCTGGTTCAGACGCGAAGGCGTAATTCCCTGACGAATGCCGATGTTACACGCCCGCATCGTCCCATCGAGCAGGCTCAGGAAGACGGGCTCCAGAATAGTATCGATGGCACTGCCCGTGGAGAGGTGTTCAAGACGGGCCAAAGCATCAGCCCTGTTGACCGCAAGATCCATGCTTTCGACGGAGGAGCGGTAAAATTCACTGACCTTACAGGCCTGTACTAATGCAATGTCCGGCTCCCCGGCCAAGTGCCGCGCCACCACCGTTAAAGAAGCTACGGGGGTTAGTTGTGGTAGGCGCTGTAATCGGCGTGCTTTGATGGCATTCAGATGTCGTGCATTTTTCTCATTCATAATCAGACCTTAGGCAGCAACCAGTTCATACCAGGATGTCATAAAATCGCGTGCCTCTTGCGGTTTTGTCTCATCCAACTGCATCAGCATTGTCACCAGCTCTTCCAGTGTTGAAAGCGTTTTGTGATCGTTAAGCTGATACTCGGCAATCATCAGCCAGATCGTAGAAAGATTAGGTGGGCTGACAATCATCTCAGCAATCCTGAGTTGCGTATGTTGCGATAAACGGCTACGTGAACCAATCCCAACGACTAGATCGTCCAGCAGCGTAATGTTCGCAGGGGTATTAAGATGATTAGCTTTTAGGCAGCAAAGACCCAGTGCGTATCCGGTCAGAATAAATTCTTTGAATCGCCACGGGTTTAACAGACACCTCAGAGTCATTTAAGATGGCTTAAAGAGAGGTGCCCATGAGCGGTAAGCGTTATCCCGAAGAGTTTAAAATTGAAGCAGTCAAACAGGTTGTTGATCGCGGTTATTCTGTTGCCAGCGTTGCAACGCGTCTCGATATCACCACCCACAGCCTTTACGCCTGGATAAAGAACTACGGTCCGGATTCTTCCACTAATAAAGAACCGTCAGATGCTCAGGCCGAGATCCGCCGTCTTCAGAAAGAGCTGAAGCGGGTTACCGACGAACGGGACATATTAAAAAAAACCGCGGCGTACTTCGCAAAGCTGTCCGACTGAGGTACGCCTTTATCCGTGACAACACCTGTTGCTGGCCTGTTCGCCTGCTCTGTCGGGTGCTGGATGTTCATCCCAGTGGTTTTTACGCCTGGCTTCAGCAGCCGCATTCACAACGCCATCAGGCAGACCTGAGACTGACAGGACAGATTAAACAGTTCTGGCTGGAATCGGGATGCGTCTATGGTTATCGCAAAATCCATCTGGATCTGCGGGACAGCGGACAACAGTGCGGAGTGAACAGAGTCTGGCGACTGATGAAACGTGTCGGGATAAAGGCTCAGGTCGGATACCGGAGCCCGAGGGCACGTAAAGGCGAGGCCAGTATCGTGTCGCCCAACAGGCTCCAGCGACAGTTCAATCCGGATACTCCGGATGAGCGTTGGGTAACGGACATAACCTACAGTGTGCCCGGAATTCGGGGCGAGCATGGACGCTCAAATGAACCACGAGTCTGTCTGGAATATTGAACCGGTAACTCATGACGAGAAGCCTAACAATCCCACCGGGTGTGACGGTGGAGAACCTGAGCGGCAGTGACCTGCGGCATGCCCGCAGGGTGATGTAACCCGCTGACAACGGGGATTGAGGCGAGATCACTAAGCCGAGATGATCCTCAAGGTTAAGTACTGAAAGGCTGAAGAACATGAACCCGTTAATCCGCCTCTGTGGGTTGAAAACGTCACCACGGCCTACGTGATCTGACAGGCCGTGCAGGAGGAACTGGCAGTGATACGTAAGCACTACCGGTCGAAGGTGTTTTGACATGTATGCGAAACACCGGGGCAGCAGCGTCTATCACGCTTGCGTTGCTGACTTCTGCCAACTTGCGGCAAGCAAGGATAAAGAGTGCGACGGGCAGCCTCCTCAGTATGTCTGAGTCCAGGCAGGTAAACCGGGGAAGGTCAGCGACGGATGTTGTGCTCGAAGACAGCCTGAAACTCAGGCTGAACATGGACAAGAGCAGGATCACCCATGTAAACGACGGTTTTATCTTTCTGGGTCACAGGATCATCCGCAAACGCAGTCGTTACGGTGATATGCGGGTGGTGTCGACGATCCCGAAGGAGAAAGCCAGAAACTTCGCCGCATCGCTGACGGCAGCGTTATCGGGCAACTACAGTGAAAGCAAGGTCGATATGGTTGAGACCCTCAACCGGAAACTGAAGGGCTGGGCCATGTTCTATCAGTTCGTTGATTTTAAGGCCAGTGTGTTCAGTTATATTTATCGTGTCGTGTTCTGGAAGCTGGCGCACTGGCTGGCCCGTAAATACCGTACCGGTATCGCATCCTTGATGAGATGGTGGTGTAAATCACCGAAACCGGGTCAGAGCAAAACGTGGGTTTTATTTGGTAAAACCAATCACGGTAAGCTCAGCGGTGAAGTGCTGTACCGGTTGGTGGGGCAAGGCAAGAAGCTGTTTCGCTGGCGACTGCCCGAAGGTAACCATTACCTAAGGACGGAAACCAGAAACACGTATACATCGCGCTATACTGCAGTGGCAATGGCGTTCGCCAGCGTTTAAATGGGGAGCCGGATGCGCTGAAAGGTGCACGTCCGGTTCGGAGAGGAGAGGCAGGGAAATAGTCCGACTACGCCCTGCCTCTTACTCTACTCCGCACCTGGCAGGGCTGGCTGTATCTGGCGGTGGTTATCGATCTCTTCGCCCGTAATGTGGTCGGCTGGTCGATGAAACCCACTCTCTCACGCGAACTGGCGCTCGACGCGCTGATGATGGCGGTCTGGCGCCGAAAACCAGACAGCGAGGTTATCGTACATAGCGATAGTAATAATGCCGATGTCAGTCTTTACCACCACTTAGTTTGCCGTTTAACCAGATTGGTGTGATTACTGATGCAGTGAAGACCTTCCCGCATCCTGACTCACACAGCGATCGACCTTTTGTGTCCTGCCCTGGACCCGTCGGTTGCCGGAAGCGCCTTCATGCGAGGCATCTCCTCACCGATGCGCGTGACTCAAGAAGGGCCTGACGGCTTGTCTCGTTACTGTCCTGTCCGGGTTATCTGTCTGGAGATTCAACTCTGTTTCCTCACAGGAGCTCTGTCATGGTTGATAAAGTTACCGAAGCTGCCGTTGTGGGTGGCGTGGATACACATAAAGATTTGCACGTTGCCGCTGTCGTAGATCAGAACAATAAAGTCCTTGGGACTCAGTATTTCTCCACAACACGACAAGGTTACCGGCAGATGCTGGCATGGATGACCTCGTTTGGGACATTAAAGCGAATTGGTGTTGAGTGCACAGGTACCTATGGTTCCGGTTTGCTTCGTTATTTTCAGAACGCCGGGTTAGAAGTTCTTGAGGTGACTGCTCCAGACCGGATGGAGCGACGCAAACGGGGTAAAAGTGACACAATTGATGCTGAATGTGCCGCTCATGCAGCATTCTCAGGCATCAGGACAGTTACTCCCAAAACGCGTGATGGCATGATTGAGTCCCTGCGGGTATTAAAAACTTGCCGAAAAACAGCAATATCAGCCCGCAGAGTCGCTCTCCAGATTATTCATTCAAATATTATCTCTGCCCCGGATGAATTACGTGAACAGCTCAGAAATATGACGCGCATGCAGCTCATCAGGACCCTGGGTTCCTGGAGACCTGATGCCAGTGAATACCGCAATGTAACCAACGTTTATCGCATTTCATTAAAGTCCCTTGCCCGACGCTATCTCGAGTTACATGACGAAATCGCTGATCTGGATGTCATGATTGCGGCAATTGTCGACGAGTTGGCACCTGAGCTGATTAAACGTAATGCTATCGGATACGAAAGCGCTTCACAGTTGCTGATCACTGCCGGAGACAATCCTCAACGGTTAAGATCAGAATCAGGATTTGCGGCACTGTGTGGTGTCAGCCCGGTCCCCGTTTCTTCTGGAAAAACGAACCGTTACCGACTTAATCGTGGTGGAGATCGTGCTGCAAATAGTGCACTTCACATCATCGCCATCGGACGCTTACGAACTGACGCAAAAACAAAGGAATATGTCGCCTGGCGTGTAGCCGAAGGACATACAAAAATGGAAGCGATACGCTGTCTAAAGCGATATATCTCCCGCGAAGTTTACACGTTACTGCGCAATCAAAACAGGCGGATCAACAGTATCCCGATAACAGCTTGACTCTTAGAAGGGCGTCCAAGGCAGCCATTATACGAGCAGGCAGTTCCGGCAGTTACTGTGGCGATACCGGATCAGGCAGAGTATGAGTCGGCGTGGAAACTGCTGGGATAACAGCCCAATGGAGCGCTTCTTCAGGAGTCTGAAGAACGAATGGGTGCCGGCGACGGGCTATGTAAGCTTCAGCGATGCAGCTCACGCAATAACGGACTATATCGTTGGATATTACAGCGCACTAAGACCGCACGAATATAATGGTGGGTTACCGCCAAACGAATCAGAAAACCGATACTGGAAAAACTCTAACGCGGTGGCCAGTTTTTGTTGACCACTTCATGTAAGGTCAGAAAGTCCAATGACAGCTTTATGTACGAAGCAGTCATTGAGCTACTACGTATAAATGACCGCTCCTGGCCTACAGCAGACAAGCTTAGGATGCTGAAGGTCTGCTGAGAGCGATAAACGGAAATTCGAGACGGTATAGTCTCTAAAAGCTTCCCTGCCATAAAGTTGCCGAGATTCTCAGCGAATAGGTAAGTATCATCATACAGTGGTCAGATGTGCATCCGCAGTACATTTGCTCGCATGTTAACGTAGCAGTAGTACAACATCATTTAGAGACGAATCGCCTAACAGGTTTTAACACCTTAAAATTTCACTGCTGGTTAAACACATTATTAAATGATTTTTATCATTTAAATCATTGGGTTAATTTTAATTGTGATTTGCTTTTAACCCTCGCAATTTAGAAGTATTATTTTGAGATTAATCCACTTGCCCTGCCTTCATCACTGCTTGTAAATATGCGTGAAGAATGATTTTAAGGTTATATATCATGGAGTTATTGAAGTTTTTGGCGGCGATTTTTGTCATTTACTTGTTGTTTTTTAGAAAGAAAAAACGTAAATCTCCAAAGTCTTATGCTTCAGACCCCGTGAAAGCACCGCCAAAAGAATGGCTCGCTGACATCAAGAAAAAAGAGGCGGTTGTGCGAAACGATGATAGTGAAGACGATAACCTTGCAACTTTTACATTGAGCGGTGGCCGGGGTGTTGAACTTCGGGTGACAACCAATCATTACCGCAACACCTCAAAGTCAGCAGGTGCACTAGCTCGATGGGTACTTCCGGGTGAGATGATAACTGTAGCTGGTGTAGCAATTAGCGGTGGCCACATTTACGTGGGGCAACGTATGAAGCCCTCCGGTCAGGAATCAGGCGGCTATTATGACGATGGAAGTGAGGCATCATTAATTGATGACACATGTAAGATAAAACCTACTTCTTATCTTTACGAGGACAGTTCATTAGGATACTGGCCCAGTTTTTCCTCTCTTTCCCCAGAAGCACGCGGTGCGTATGTCAGTTGGCTTGCCAGCGATAGGTCTGATCCATCGTGTCCTATCGGCTATGTTTTTATCTACCTCTACGGCCTGGAAAGAAAAGCGCTCGTAGATTCCACTGACCCAAAATTCCCTGATGCTGAGTTCCGTAATCTGTTCAATGAAGTCGCTCGGTTAAGATCGATATTCATTGAGAACCGCTCCTTCCGTGGATATTCGACCCAATTACTCGAAGCCATGTCTATTCTGCGCCCGAACATGGGCTTAGCCACTGAGCTCGATAGCAATTCAGGTTTCAGCAACAGCATGCAATTTAAGCTGGCTCTTGCAAAAACTGTACATGAAGGAGTTCCTGTATCAGCTGAACTGGCGTTGAACTGGGTAATAAACCACACCGAGTATTCGCTGCGTACCCCGGCTCGCCGCTGTGCTAAAGAGTTTGCTGCACTTTTCAAACGGCGTTACACCCTCAAATATGGTGAAGGGATGGTCGTTAAGGCGAATAAAACGCGCCTAAGGTTAGATTACACACCAGCAAGTCCTAGTTTGCGAGGTGTTCGACTTCCTGTTCCCGACCTGCCTGATCCAAGTGCGTTGAAGAGCCCTGTCCAGAAAATTATGGCTCTTGCCGATATATGTACAGATGAACTTGATGCTTATAGTCGCTACCTTGGTAGGAAAGGTACGTCAGTCAATGATACGGCTGCAATTATGCTGCTCCCTTCAGAGATCGTTAATGAAAGCGCAGAAAAAATATTAAGCTCATTCAAACGCTGGGCTGATGAGGCGATCCTCGTCAAGGAGGGGTTAGTCTCAGTTGCTGACTTTTGGGCACATATGAATGCCAGTTGCCCCAATAAGATCAATAAAAAAGAGGCCGATTTGATGCAGGCCTTTGCTCTGAAGATGGGTTACGGTCTGGCACCTGACCCGTATTATCACCATGTGAAGGCGGATGTTGATGGGACACTTGTTCTATTCCCTGCCGCAGAAGGTGGACGCTTCTCACCTTCTCCTGAATTTATCTCAGCCGTAATGACGCTCAGATTAGGGGCGATGGTCGCCTTGATTGACGATTCTCTTGATCAAGCTGAACAGAAAGTACTTGAGAATGCCATCAACAACAATCCTGGCTTCACCGATGATGAAAAACGCTCTCTACATGCGTATTTAACGTGGCAACTTCATACCCCAGCCAATATGACAGGAATGAAAAGTAGGATTGAGTTGATGGGGGCCGCGGAAAAAGCTGCTGTGGGTAAGGTTATCGTTAGTGTTGCCTGTTCGGATGGGACAATAGCGCCTGCCGAAATCAAACAGCTTGAGAAGATTTATTCAAGTTTGGGGCTGGATCCCTCATCTGTCTCGAGCAATATCCATCAGCATTCCGCAACTGAACATGATCTCGTCTCGTCTGTACCAACTGATCAGCCAGCAGCAGGGTTCACACTGGATGCTAATGTACTTGCCCGCCACGAATCTGCCACGGATGATGTTCGTAAATTGCTGAACACAATTTTCACCGAAGAAGAACCGGAAGAGCCAGAAAGCGCTCCAGCCTCATCAACGGAGGCGGGGGGACTTGACTCCGCACATAGCCAGCTTTATCGCAGTTTGCTGGAGAAAGAACAGTGGTCCCGAAAAGAGGCGACAGAATTGTGCGGAAATTTGAATTTGATGCTCGGCGGTGCGCTTGAGGTGATCAATGACTGGTCCTATGCGGTGGTTGATGCTCCAGTACTGGACGATGCCGATGATGATATCTGGGTTGACCTGGAAATTGCCAAAGAATTAGAGGGATAGTGAATGTCTGTAACACGTATAAGAGTGAAAGAACGCGACGCTATTATTCAGTCACTTAAGTCAGGTGTAACGCCAAGGATAGGCATTCAGCATATCCAGGTTGGCCGCGTGAATGAGATCACCGCTCTCCATCAGGATATTGAGAGGATTGCTGACGGTGGTGCAAGCTTCAGACTTATCATCGGTGAATATGGTTCTGGTAAAACGTTCTTTCTGAGTGTTGTGCGCTCTATTGCGCTGGAGAAGAAGTTGGTGTCAGTCAGTGCTGACCTTTCTCCTGACAGACGTATTCACTCATCGGGAGGTCAGGCTCGTAATCTTTATTCTGAGCTCATGAAAAACATGTCCACCAGAAACAAGCCGGATGGTAATGCGTTACTTAGCGTTGTTGAAAGGTTCGTTACGGAGGCAAGGAAGGAAGCTGACACGGACGGCTCCGAGGTTTCATCAGTTATTCATAAACGCCTGGCAGCACTATCAGATATGGTCGGTGGATATGACTTTGCGAAGGTCATTGATGCATTCTGGCGGGGGCATGAGCAGGATAACGAAACGCTAAAATCCAATGCCATTCGCTGGTTGCGTGGAGAGTACACTACTAAAACTGATGCCCGTCACGATCTCGACGTTCGGACTATTATCTCAGACGCATCATTCTATGATTCTTTGAAGCTGATGAGCCTTTTTGTCCGCCAGGCAGGCTATGCCGGTCTTTTGGTCAGCCTCGACGAAATGGTGAACCTCTTGAAGCTGAATAATACGCAAGCAAGAACAGCGAACTACGAACAGATTTTGCGGATCCTGAATGACTGCCTGCAAGGCTCAGCCGAGAACATTGGTTTTATCCTCGGGGGTACGCCAGAGTTTCTTTTCGATCCGCGTAAAGGTCTTTACGGCTATGAGGCGCTCCAGTCGCGTCTGGCGGAAAACCGGTTCGCGCAAAAAGCAGGAGTGATTGACTACTCATCCCCCACTTTGCATCTTGCCAGCCTCACCCCTGAGGAACTGTATATTTTGCTGAGAAATCTTCGTCATGTTTATGCCGGTGGAGATCCAGAGAATTATCTGGTACCAGATGAGGCACTGACTGGATTCCTGCATCACTGTAGTAAAACCATTGGAGACGCTTACTTCCGTACCCCCCGTAATACCATAAAAGGTTTCCTGGACATGCTGGCCGTGCTGGAACAAAACAGAACGATGAACTGGCAAACACTAATCGAGGGTGTGGCGATTGAAGAGGACCGGCCCAGCGATATGGATGACACCACTACGGAGGAAAGCGATGACGACGACGGACTGGCGAACTTCAAACTATGAGCAGTGCCTACGATAGCCTCGATCCCCGCGTCCGTAAGTGGGTTTACAAGCAGGGGTGGTCGACATTAAGGCCCTTGCAGGAGAGTTCTATCCCGGCAATTTTAGCCCGTGATCGAGACGTGCTAATCAGTGCAGGTACAGCAGCGGGTAAAACAGAGGCTTTCTTTCTTCCTGCCTGTTCGGCAGTTGCAGATCTCACGAATGGATTTGGCATCGTCTATATCAGTCCGTTGAAGGCATTGATTAACGATCAGTACCGTCGTCTTGGGAGCCTTGGAGATGCATTGGAAATGCCAGTGACTCCCTGGCACGGGGATGTACCACAAAGCAAAAAGAAGAAGGCTCGGACGAACCCTGCTGGCATTTTACTGATTACACCTGAGTCACTTGAGTCTTTGCTCATAAATTCAATGGGCTGGCTCAAACAGGCGTTTTCTTCAGTCGCATACATCGTTATTGATGAGTTTCATGCTTTTATTGGTTCAGAGCGTGGTGTACAGCTGCTTTCTCTGCTCAATAGAATTGACCATGTGCTAGGATGCCAGGTAAATCCAATTCCCCGCGTTGCGTTGAGTGCCACGCTGGGGGAACTGGAGAAAGTGCCCGAAATGTTGCGCCCGGACAAACGACTCCCCTGCGTAACTGTTACAGATAGTAATAGCATGACCACTCTTCAGGTACAGGTCAAAGGGTACCTGGAGCGAGTGATCCAAAATGATGAAGAACTTCAGAGTTCAGCTGAACATGACGTTTGCGCTGACATTTTTAGACTTTGCCGTGGCGATTCTCATTTGGTCTTTGCAAACAGCCGAAAACGCACTGAAAGCATTGCGGCAACGCTGAGCGACATGTGTGAGGAACAAATTGTTCCGAATGAATTTTTCCCCCACCATGGTTCCCTTGCCAAGGAATTACGTGAGGTGCTTGAATCTCGTCTTCAGAAAGGAAATTTGCCCACAACAGCTGTTTGTACAATGACGCTTGAGTTGGGAATTGATATCGGTAAGGTTAAATCGGTTATCCAAGTTACGCCTCCGCATTCTGTTTCCAGTTTGCGCCAGCGAATGGGGCGTTCTGGGCGACGCGATTCCCCGTCAGTACTCAGAATGCTAATTACAGAAAATGAGCTTACTGTGAGTAGCAGTATCGTTGATCACCTACGACTCCAGTTGGTGCAGTCGATGGCAATGATCAGGTTGATGATCTCTAAACAATGGTTTGAGCCTGCCGATTCCCGGCAGATGCATTACTCCACGCTGCTACACCAGATTCTTGCAATTACCGCACAATGGGGTGGAGTTCGTGCCGACCAGCTCTGGTCACAACTATGCCAGACAGGGCTGTTCAGAAATGTAGATTTAAACGATTTCAAAAGCCTGCTTAAACATATGGGAGCATGTGGCCTACTCACTCAACTTGCTAGCGGCGAAATGGTTGTTGGGGCAGAGGGGGAGAAACTGACTAACCATTACACTTTTTATGCCGTGTTCAATACACCAGAAGAGTTCCGCATTATCACCGGAAACAGAACCCTTGGAACAGTGCCTGTGGACTCCCCACTGCTACCAGACCAACACATCATCTTCGGTGGGCGGCGCTGGAAAGTGACAGAGATCGAGACAGAGAAAAAAGTTATCTATGTAGAGGCAACCAAAGGCGGTCAGCCACCACAATTTAGTGGGGGAGGTATGTCTGTTCATGATGCCGTTCGTCAGGAAATGCTCGCTATCTATAGGGAAGGTGATTACCGCATAGCAATAGGTAGCAAGAAAGTAGATTATGCCGATACTGCCGCCAGAAACCTATTTGCGGAAGGCTGTAGTAACTTTCAGCGTTTTAAACTTCAAAATGAGTGTTTTATTACGAGTGGACAACACTGTTACGTAATACCCTGGATGGGGGATAAAGTTGTCAATACGATTACAGCCTTGCTCATACGTTGTGGTTTTAAAGCAAATTCATTTGCTGGCGTTATAGAAATCGATAACTCCAGTGTAGCTTCCGTTCAGCACGCGCTGAAAGAAATGTTGTTGTCAGGCTTGCCATCTGCATTTGATCTTGCCACAGATGTTCCAGAAAAGTACTTAGATAAATATGACGAGTATTTACCAGAGTCCCTTCTTGCGAAAGGGTATGGTGCAAAGGCGTATGAAACAGAAGGTACGCGCATCTGGTTGCAGAAACATCTTTAGTAATCTGGATATGTAATCAGGGTATAAATAAGACATATATACCCTGAATTTTTTATTTCCCTGTAGATTTACTAGGCTTTAGTCCCGGGGTATTACCAGGAGTATCTTTATTATCACGTCGACGTTGATCCGGTTTTCCTGTCGATTTAGCAATTGGTTTTGGACCAGGTTTAAGACCCATGATAGTTATCCTTTAGAGGTGTAAGAGGGAAGCCTCAACATTGATATATTGGATAATGTGAAATTTTTCAATGGGAGCGATCAACATATCCAATGATTAACTCGATATTGTGAACAGTGTCCGCTTCTGGCTGTGAGTTCAACCGATGGATGCAACACATTGATTGAACCGTTCTGCGGGTGATTCATAGTCTAGCGTTTTTCTCGGCCTTTCGTTGAGCTGTCTGGCAACACTGTTAAGTCTTTGCTGGCTGTGAACCGATAAGTCAGTTCCTTTTGGAAAATATTGTCTGAGCAATCTGTTCGTATTTTCATTTGAGCCACGTTGCCAGGGAGATTGAGGATCACAAAAATAAATCTGAATGTCTGTCGCTATAGTAAATCGTGTGTGGCTGGTCATTTCAGCGCCACGATCCCAAGTTAATGTTTTATAAAGCTCAGCAGGTAATTCCCGGGCTTGTCTGATGAGTGCAGATATAACCGTTATGGTCTTGTTGTCTCTGATCTTCGCCAGCATAATAAAACGAGAATGACGTTCTACGAGGGTGATGATATAGGAGTTTTTCGAGCCCTGAATCAAGTCACCTTCCCAGTGACCTGGGATGGCTCTGTCAGCCGCCTCTGGTGGCGTTTCGCTGACAGGTATCGTGTTAGGGATTGACCCTAATCCTTTCCCTTTAAGCGATGACGTTCTGGATCTACGCACTGCTCTTCCGCTTCTGAGGCATTGCTGCAGCTCTTTTTTTAATGCTCCCCGGGTTTGTATAAAAAGCGTTTTATAAATCGTTTCGTGTGACACATGCATTTCCTGATTATCCGGATAACAGCGTTTCAGCCAACCGGCGATCTGTTCCGGCGACCAGTCCTGATGCATCTTCTCTGCAATGATTTTACACAATGCGGGGCTTTCAATTAGCTTGCAAGGTTTTGGTCTCAGTGCATTTTCCCACGCAGTAGCATCGGCTTTTGCTGCACGGTATTGTTTTGCACCACCGTGCCTCCTGACCTCGCGGCTAATCGTTGAGGGCGCTCTTGATAATTTGGCGGCGATATCCCTGATACTGAGTTTTGCTACCAGCCCTCTGGATATCTCCTCTCTTTCATCAAGCGAAAGCGCTAATCGGTGCCGTTTTCGCACGGGAGGACGATAGCCGCCTGTCTGGTGGATAGTGGGCATAATGGAAGAATGATATCTGTCGAACATTCTGGCGATATCATGTAGAGAATCACCTTGCTTATATCTGTCCCAGATAATTGCCTTCTGCTCTGGCGTGTAGTTAATCCGAGTTCTTCGTTTCATGACAACGTCCCCCTTGATTAAGGATAGCGTTGCATCGACCCGTTGAACTCACAGCTCAAAGCGGACCTTCCGTTCGCACCTGCCTTTTGCTTTGAACACCCTCCTGCTGTATCTCCTTCATCCTGCCATACGATTACTCCGTTCAGATCCGACTTTGGGAGTTTTCGGATCTGCGGTGGAAAAATGAGAAAGCAGGATATGTACAACATATCCATATGCCACGCATCTGCATATGTAACACCTATACAAACCAGTCCGACAGGCATATACTGCACATATGTACTCACACATCATGCATGATCAGCCGGAGGAACATCCATGCGCACAGTTTCGATATTTAAAAACGGCAATAACCGCGCCATCCGTCTGCCCCGGGACCTGGATTTTGACGGCGTCAGCGAGCTGGAGATCGTCCGGGAAGGGGACAGCATCATTCTGCGTCCCGTCCGGCCGACCTGGGGCTCGTTCGCGCAGCTGGACAGGGCCGATCCGGACTTTATGGCGGAGCGTGAGGATGTGGTCAGCGATGAAGGACGCTTTGAGCCATGAAGAAAACCTGGATGCTCGACACTAACATCTGCTCGTTCATCATGCGCGAGCAGCCGGCAGCGGTGCTGAAGCGCCTGGAGCAGGCGGTGCTGCGCGGTGATCGCATCGTGGTCTCGGCCGTGACGTATGCCGAGATGCGCTTCGGCGCCACCGGCCCGAAGGCCTCGCCGCGCCATATTCAGCTGGTCGACGCGTTCTGCGCGCGCCTCGATGCCATCCTGCCCTGGGACCGCGCCGCGGTGGATGCCACGACGGACATCCGGGTGGCGCTGCGCCTCGCCGGGACGCCGATCGGCCCGAACGACACGGCCATTGCCGGGCACGCCATCGCGGCCGGCGCAGTCCTGGTGACGAACAATGTGAGAGAGTTTGAGCGGGTGCCGGGTCTGGTTCTGGAAGACTGGGTTAAGTAACGTAGTCAGGCCGCTATCCATCGGCCTGACAGTTTCGCTGCGATGTTATTTGTATTCCTTTTCACCGTTACTGAATGGCTCTACACGGATACGTGTTCTCTCATGTGTGAGTTTTGGCGGCCTGATGAATTTAGATATCCCCAGCTGGACGGCCAGAGTCCACATTTCGTCTGAATAAACGATACTGCGGTGATGCTTCTCAATGAGGAAAGCGTCATAATCATGATGACGGAACGTCTGTAACACCGACCTGACAAATGCCTGTGATGCCCAGCCTTCTTTCAGGCACTGGATGGCTTTGTTGAATAAATCAGATTTCGGGTAAGTCTCCCCCGTAGCGGGTTGTGTTTTCAGGCAATACGCACGCTTTCAGGCATACCTGCTTTCGTCATTTTGTTCAGCGCTCGTACCAGGGCTGACCTGCCCCCAGGATTAGATACAACCGTCAGTTAGTAAGGTCGGTTTGTTTACCTTCACATTTTCCATTTCGCCACCGTGCTGCAAACTCTGATGGCGTCTGATAATTCAGTGCTGAATGTGGACGACACTCGTTATAATCCTGCCGCCAGTCATTAATGATTTTCCTTGCGTGAACGATATCGCTGAACCAGTGCTCATTCAGGCATTCATCGCGAAATCGTCCGTTAAAGCTCTCAATAAATCCGTTCTGCGTTGGCTTGCCCGGCTGGATTAAGCGCAACTCAACACCATGCTCAAAGGCCCATTGATCCAGTGCACGGCAAGTGAACTCCGGCCCCTGGTCAGTTCTTATCGTCGCCGGATAGCCTCGAAACAGTGCAATGCTGTCCAGAATACGCGAGACCTGAACGCCTGAAATCCCAAAGGCAACAGTGACCGTCAGGCATTCCTTTGTGAAATCATCGACGCAGGTAAGACACTTGATCCTGCGACCGGTGGAAAGTGCGTCCATGACGAAATCCATCGACCAGGTCAGATTGGGCGCCGCCGGACGGAGCAGCGGCAGACGTTCTGTTGCCAGCCCTTTACGACGTCTTCTGCGTTTTACGCCCAGGCCACTGAGGTGATAAAGCCGGTACACGCGCTTATGATTAACATGAAGCCCTTCACGGCGCAGCAATTGCCAAATACGACGGTAGCCAAAACGCCTGCGCTCCAGTGCCAGCTCAGTGATGCGCCCTGATAAATGCGCATCAGCCGCCAGACGCTGAGCCTCATAACGGCAGGTCGACAGGGACAAACCTGTAAGCCTGCAGGCACGACGTTGCGACAGACCGGTCGCATCACACATCAATACCACGGCTTCCCGCTTCTGGTCTGTCGTCAGTACTTCGCCCCAGAGCCACCTGAAGCGCCTGCTTATCCAGCATGGCTTCGGCAAGCAGCTTCTTGAGTCTGGCGTTCTCTTCCTCAAGCGACTTCAGTCGCTTAACCTCAGGCACTTCCATACCGCCATACTTCTTGCGCCAGGTATAAAAGGTGGCATCGGAAATGGCGTGCTTGCGGCAGAGCTCACGGGCAGAACCCCCGGCCTCAGCCTCACGGAGAATACTGATGATCTGTTCGTCGGAAAAACGCTTCTTCATGGGGATGTCCTCATGTGGCTTATGAAGACATTACTAACATCGGGGTGTACTAATCAACGGGGAGCAGGTCATACTCAATGGGCTAAATGCTTAACCATGTCTTTTACGCTGAAAAAAACGTGTTCCAGGATATTTATTATTACCCCAATCGTTCAGAAAAACGGCGACGGTCATATTCAAGAACTGTGTATTTATACAGCTCTGATATGTAATGACATTTTCTTGTTTACCTCCCGAAAAAACATTCCTTAGTTACGAAAAATAATTCGCTGACTCTGTAAAATTGTCTTACCCGTGATTAGCAACGGATTTCCGAAGCAAAAGCTGGTGAGGTTGTTTAACAAAGTTACTTTTGATTGCGATAAGCCTTGAGTGATCACTTGAGGCCAGGACAAGCCAGACGTACGAGAGACGGATCAATTTTGGCCTTCGACGCCTTGCTCTGTCCAATCTCTCATTTATATGTTCGTCCGGATGCACGACGAAACGGGATCAGCTGCTCTGACAGGGCTTATCGCCAAAAGTAACTTTTTGTCCAAGTTAAGTGGTGGGCGATTGAGTCTCTAAAGCGCGCTGTCTGGAAAACTTTGGTGAGTTTCAAAACAGGACAACGCATCGGGCAAGTTAAGTATGAAAAGTTACTTTTGAGTAAGGGAGTACCGCCGTACGAGTATCAATACCAATTAAATAACGCTGAATGTTAAGGGTTTAGGCCGGAGACTAGTTCCGCACACATCTGATATCAGATTTTCTGTGCAGTAGAACAATGATTCTGATCGATTTTGTCATCGCTCATACGTACGAACGATGACTTTTTGCGTTGCGCTAGTGATAGCGGAAACTGTCTTTAGAAGACAGTATGAGTGAAGGTAAGGTGTATATGTAGTTCGTGACAATATATCCAATTGATTTTTATGAATTAATTATCAATTTACACAATCTGTTTTGTTCCAGAACGTTCCTGGCATATGCATTTTTGTCGGGAGTATTTTCGACGAGCAAAGTACGTTAACGTACGAACGATGACAATAGGTCCGGATACACGCATCCGGAGACCTTGAACGTACGAACGATGACGTTTTGATAGTTAGATGGGAAATGCCCCAGGGTTTTTTGCGTCCGAAGGAAGGCAATCAGGAAATGAACGAGTCTCATGGTATCCCTGAACGGTAGGGAAGCGCTTCCCGTGTAGTTTCAGAAAGCCAAGTCTCCCAATGTTAGTCGGGCAGTCTCACTCCTCGCTAAAATCCGCGTCTTCGGCCTCTTCATCATTTTTCGTGCCGTTTATCTTTTTCATCTTATCGATGGAAACAAGAACTGCAGCAATCTCTTCGCCGGTAAACCCAGCTGCTTTCATCATTTTCAGTTTTTCCAGCAACGAGTCATCCAGGATCGGGGCATTTTGCGCGGGTGCCAGAATAGGTTCCTTTTTCGCACCGAGAGATGGGCTTCTTTTTAGGATATGAAATTTGATGTTTCTACCGACCTTCTCTTCATGGTATTGCAGATAACCTATCTCATGTAGCTCATGAAGTGAGCGACGTATAATTTCATTCTGAGCGGAGACGCGGGAAGTTAACCGCAGTCGGTCTCGGAATCGCTTCATGCTGATTGGGGCCGGGTTCTTAGGCAAGCTCGCCAGATATGTATACAACGCCTGTGCAGACTCTTTTCGTTGTAAGCTGTCCAGTGCCTTAAGCCGCAAAAAAACCTTATAATCAATCGCGTAAAGCTCTTTGATGCGGGGGTCACCTTCTATCTCGATCTCATTGGTTTTGATGTTATAACGTGCCCAGTTTATCAGGCCGGTAATAAGCGTGGAATCTTCGTTTCTGAACTGAAAGGTCACCATTCTTAGCTTAACCATCGAGGCGTCGATACGTGCTTTCATGTGCTTATTCGATCGTGCTGGGTCAAATCCACAGTTTTTGAGGAACATTGAGAAAGGTAATTTTATTCTTCCCGAAACTGAGACATCGTTAAAATCGTGAATCGTCCTGACAATTCCCAGCCAGACTCGAAAATCGGTGTTCATATCCAACCGGGGGCTCGACAGGGAGATCTCCTTGTACCCTTCACTGGAAGCGACCTCCATATGCTGGAGCTCGTTTGACACGTCCATAGTCACGACTTTATCAATGGAATGTGTTTTGCCTGTAGCCAGGGGAGTCGGGACAAATACCCCTAGTCTTAGCAGCGCAACGGGTTGAACAGTGCCTGTGTTCCCAGGTGCGAAGTGAGTAACTTTGCCTGTTTGTCCTGTCACTTCAAAAGAAAAATCACTCTTCCTACTGATATCGTTAGATATTTCTTGGTTTACTTTCTTCACAGGCTATCCTTGTACAAACGTACGAACGTGTACCTAATATCATATCAATGATGTTAAAAGTACATACAAACGATGACTAATTTCAACCTAGCAATGACAAAACCACGTACGAACGGCGTCAAAACCCCGTACGAACGATGTAAAAAAATTACGATTTTTCTCATATAATCAATGGGATGAAGGAACGGGGATCCTTTAGGTTTTATTTGGGTTAGATCTTGGATCATATTGGGATCTATTATTGGTTATACCCTGTGGATAACGGTGATAAGTGTCTTGCCCCTCCAGATTGCTCACAAAACCAGCAAAATAGCTCCTTTCTGGGTATTCGCCCCCTGTACCTCCCGAAGCTGGATTCCAGATCGGGATAAACAACGGCAAACAAGCGGAAAAAACAACGTACGAGCGCTGTCATTTTGCTTTAAAAACTGTTGTTTATTAATATGATAAAAAATATGACAATGGGTGTTGTATCTCTGCCAAGTAATGCTGGTGGTAGAATTTTGGAACCGCGAACTGTGAAAATAACCGCCTCCAGGACAAAATGCCCCTCAAACGCCACAGGATTAATCGTAAAATTTTTACGTAGGTAGATACCTTTTTTCTGATAAATGTGTCCAGAGAGCGTTTACGGGCTTCTGATGGGCTAATTGACTGACGGATTGGCTTGCTGAAAGGTTAGATCCTGCTTGATCCGGAAAGGATCTGCGAAATGTTGGATAAGCGGGCCAAGCGGATCCCTGAAAGCCTAGAGACATTGACCATTTTGAGGACGTTAACCGGAACCGTCCATAGGGGACGAATAGATATTTCTTCGTTCGCTGTCACCGGTTGGACAGGCGAAGCACGGCAATCACCTTTCGCTGTTCCACTGCCCTACCGGGGCCGGAATGACGGAAGTTCTGGGCATTCCGATACCTGTATCTACTGAACAGCCGTAGTTTTTTTCAGCGAAATTTAAGCCAGTAAACATCGGATATTCTCTACGCCATAATTCCTTATGAATTACTGGATAGTGCTATAATGATTTTCCTTTGGCTTTGTTGAATAAATCGAACTTTTGCTGAGTTGAAGGATCCGATCACGCATCT
>OFCR01000115.1_pt1 | contig 40758 bp, 60 predicted proteins | sample 1520881 | NCBI WGS metagenome assembly OFCR01 (sample SAMEA2699032, study PRJEB24076) | metagenome | biome: Human gut stool | place: Spain | collected 2012-09-23
TTCTATTGTCAATAATATTAATAGTTTAGAATCTAGCAAAATGACATTTTACGAATCGACAGAGATTGGAAAATATCAAGATGACATTATGCGAGGTGCAGGAGATAATGGCGGTTCTATTTATTGGGTAAATGGAATTGAAGCTGGTGTTAGTGATAGTAGAGAAATCTATGAAACTGTTTATATGGATGGACCTAACATTCCTAGATCACGCTTTTTTATGGTCCAAAATAACTCAGGAATATCTTTCAAACAGTGTAAGAAAGGTGAATGGAAAACAATCCAAGATGTACACAATGGTGATAGCACGACCGCTTGGACGTTGGATGGAACTTTCAATGCTAATTTTATTCGCGCAGGCATTCTGTCTGGTATCCTCGTGCAAGGGGTAGCTTTAAAAACATTTGACGATAAAGATTTCCAATTAGTGGCAGAGGGGGGAGAACTTTCTTTTGAAAAACAAGTCAAGTCTACTGGACTAGATGATGTACATGGAGAACGCTTGGGCTCAATTGTATCTACTTATGGTTCTAAAGGGATTAACGGCTTTGCTGTATGGAAAGAACCAAACTATATTTTTTCCATTAACGCTGGGGACGGCGGCGATCGAGGGAATCCTGTTTTTCAAATTCCAGCAGACGTTACTGCTGATAAGCGCAAATATAATCTTTACGGTGATGGTAAATTTTCAGAAGGAAATATAACCATAGATGGCCGTCTAGATGTCAAAGAATTATATGTGAATGGCGTTAAAATCGATACAAACGGTGGAGGCAATAATGGAGGAGACAATACTGGAGGAAACGATAACGGTTGGAATGGACAATATCCACCAGAAGTAACTACTGATCGGGATAAACGTTATTGGCAGATTTGGGCAATGGCAATAGGTGCTGGCTTTACTAAACAAGCTGCTGCAGCCTTACTTGGAAATGCACAAGGAGAATCAGATGCTAATCCAACCGCCGATGAGGGCAATGGCGCACCAGGGTTCGGTTATGGTGTATGGCAATGGACCGATTCTTCTGGCGCAACTAGCGGACGTGTTTACATGATCAATTTAATGACAAAGGCTGGTATCAGTGATGATCCAGACACGATCGCGGCGCAGTTCAAATTGTTGATATGGCATGCACCAAATGGTCAATGGATCGCAACTAGCGCTTATCCTTACACATGGACACAATTCATGAATCTGACCGATATCAACACAGCAGCACAAGCATTCGTGGCTAACTTTGAACGTCCACGTGATCCACATCCAGAACGGACGACATGGGCACAAGAATGGTATGACAAATTTAAAGATTTGGAAATTCCTGCATCAAAAGGGTATATAAAGCCAATTGCAGATCCAATCACAGTGACGAGCGAATTTGGCTGGCGCACTTCTCCAATTACAGGCGCACAAGAATTTCATAACGGTATTGACCTTGTAAATGGAAATCCTAATACACCTATTTTTGCATCAGCAGATGGAGAAGTCATCGTTGCAGGAGATGCGAACTATTATGACTGGTATGGAAACTGGACAGTAATCAAACATGCTGATGGAATGTATACAGGCTATGCTCATCAAAGCCGTGTGGATGTCTCAAAAGGTCAAAAAGTAACTGCTGGTCAGCAAATTGGACTAATGGGGACAACAGGACCATCCACTGGAGAACATCTTCATTTCCAATTTATGGATGAATTTTATCCATCCTCTTCTGGTCATTTCCATAATGCAAGAGATTACATTGATTTTTAAGGAGGTAAGAAAGTGCCTAAACATAAAATAATTTTAAGTACGACAGAGCCAAATAATAATATTCCGCTTATTCGTATCATTCAAGATGATAAAAACAGCCAAATTTTCGAGGCTGAAATAGTTGAAGAAGGACAACTTTTAAATTTTGATAGTAAAGTTGTCTTTTTCAATGCGCAAATTGGTCCTTACAAAGTAAGAGATAAAGTAGAAACTATTTATTATGACAGTAGTCGCGTTTCTTATACACTGATCGATCCATTTCTACAAAAGGTCGGAGAATTTGAAGCGTGGTTCAGTTTTGCCGACAGCGAAGAACCGGAATCTGATTTATTTAGTACGATGCGTTTCAATTATCGTGTGCTTCCTGGTATACGCAAAAACATTTGGGAAGGAAATTACTTTTGGGATTTACAAGAGTTAGTCGAGTACTACAAGAGGTACAAAACTTTGATTGCAGGGATTGTGGATAATAAAGATTTTAGCGACTTGATTGATAAAATTGCGGAGATTGATGGACGTACCCATCGATTAGATAATTTTGCAACAGCTACGAAAACTGAAGCAGAACAAGGAATGGCTGCCGACAAATTTATGACGCCACAACGAGTAACTCAGCAAACAGATGCAAGATTAGCAACTGATGAGGAAGCAAAGCTCGGAGTTAATAACACAAAATTAATGACTCCGGAAACGACCAAAGCTTTCTATGATTCGAACATGGTAACAAAACATTTTTCTACAGGTGATCTATCAGAAGTTAAGTCAGGTGACATTTATCTGACACGAATAGGGGATACCGTAAGCCTAAGTGGTTCTGTTTTAACGTTAGATAATGCTGATGCTAGTAATAATAAGATTTTCACTCCTATAACATTTCCTGAAGGATTTCGTCCCACGACAGATGTAGCAGTTTCTCATTATGTTCCTGCAATGTTTGATGTTTTTTTTGGAAGTGTAACTAGTTGGGGGACATTAAAACTTAAAGTGGCAATGAATAATAGTCATAATCACAATATTACTGCTTCATGGACAACAGCCGATGAATTTCCCAGATGAAGCCGGGGAGACGTTGCCTCGGCTGTATTTCGTGAAAGCACTAGAACAACTCAAAGCAAAAATTAATCCTAGTGCTTTTAATTTAGGGATTGTAACAGATTCACATTTCGATGAGGGGACTTGGCGGACTCAGGCTTACCGCTCATTAAAAAATTTGAATAATATTCTGTACATTCAGAATGATTTGGATGCTATCGCTGCTTTAGGCGACAACGTGGATAGCGAACACAAAGACAAATCAATCAATATTCGCAATTTAGAACGTTATTGTGAGCGATTCTCACAAGGTAGCAACTCAAATAAATTTATTGTCAGAGGAAATCACGATGCGGGTACTCTTATTTGGGATACAACTAATGAAGGAAATAAAGTATTTGAAAAAGATATTTTAACAGGAGCAGAGCAGTTAGCTATTTTCAAAAAATATCTAGATCAAAATGGGAAAGTTTACGACACAGAAGGACAGTACCACTATAAAGATTTTCATGAGAAGAAGATTCGTCTGGTAATCATTGATACATTAGATAATTCGATGGCAACTAATGCAAATGGAACACTAAAGTATACAGATCAGTGGATACACGGTTTGCGCGAACAGCAGTTGAAGTGGATTTCAGAAAAGGCACTAGGAACATTACCAGAAGATTATCATGTAATTATGGCGACACATGTGCCTATACAACCCGACGGTATTGAACCTGGTGAAATCAAAAATGGCGACTTACTTAAACAACTCATTTCTGCGTTCGTTTCAAAAACGAGTACAACGCTAGTTTCAGCATTAGAAGACTATACTGTAAATTTGTCAGTTGATTTCTCAAATCGCAATGAAAGCAATTTTATTGGTTTTTTTGCAGGACACAGACATGCAGAATACTTCTATACACCAGATCAAATGGGTGGTTTTTATTCAACGGTACTTGATTGTGCATTTGTGCGTGATGATAGTAAAATCGGCACGGTCCAAGAAGATGCTTTTGTTGTAGTTAGCGTAGACACGGAGAATAGAAAGGTGACCATGCTTGGATTTGGGAGAGAATCAAGCCGTGAGTACAGTTACTAAGGAGGGAGCAAATGAATAGAAAGACGGGAGAAATTGTAGTACCGACAGAACCAGTCAGCCGAGCTACAAAAATCACTGGATTTACGTTTAAGTCTTACGACAAGAGCGCTGGTGTATTACAGTTTCAAATTAAAAATCAAGACGGAAGTCCTACCGATTTAATCGATGCGACTGTCCGTCTTTTTATGTACATCTATCAAGGGGAAGAGAAAAAAGAATTTCCTATTTTTGACAACCAAATTATTACTGAGAGCTATATGCAAGGTGTTGTAAAATACCCGATTCCTGATATGTTGCTTTCTTACGAAGGAAAAGTCGATGCCAATGTTTACATCGATTTTCCAGATGGCAGTCATACCGACAATTTGGCATTTACCTTTAATATTGAGAAATCTATCATTGATGGCGATGTCCAATTGAATGGGGAATATTATTTTAAAGACTTTCAACAACTACTTGATGGGGTCAAACAAGAGGCGACAGATGCTGTTAATGCAGCATTGACAAATGTGGATTCTACGATTGAAAAGGCAACCCAACAAATAAATAAATTTGTAGAGGGAGCCACACAAGCAATTGATCAAACTGTTGACGAGGTAACAGAGCAACTACAAGCTACTCAAACTAAGATTGATACCGTTTCTCAAAACGTTACATCGGCACAAAACAATCTTAAAGCAGTTGAAGACAAGATGAATCAAACCAATCAGCAAATCGGCGATCTCGGAAAGCTGAAAAAGATGTACAGTAACAGCATCGACTTCGGGGACTATGATTATAGTGGGAATCCGAATTTAATGGCTAATATAAACGCTGACAGCTTCTCGCAAGGTACTGGTGCTTTATCTGTTGTGGATGATGGTGACGAGGTAGTGGTCACGCTTGATCCAAACCATAAATTAGAGGTATTTAAAGCAAAAAGTCAACCAGACCTGTTAATAGGTAAAACATATACCATGAGTGTAGAAATTATGTTAGAAGATGATTTCACTGGAGACCCTAGTAAGATAGGCCTAAGATATATTAAAATGCCTAACTGGGTATCAGAACTATATACGCGTAATACATTAACTACTGCTAAGGGTGTATGGCAAAAACTAACTGGCACCGTTAAAATTACTGCTGCGAGTGATAACGCTGAAAGCTGGCTTATAATGCTACAAAATAAAGACGCTAATAACAGCCTATCCGGCAAACTACGTTTGAGACACGCTAAACTCGAAGAAGGCTCAACAGCCACACCATATCAACCAAATTTACTCGATGCACCGTATTATTTGAGTAAAATACCGTTGGGTGAGAATATTGCTAATAAGTCTGTTGTGTTTCCAATCAAAGCTAGCGCCTACACCCTATACCAAGCTGACATGGAAGAAGAATTTGTTTTAGGCCAAACCTATACAATTACCATAAAAGCAACCAAACCATCTATCCAAACGTTCACCGTTTACAACGAGGGTAGTGTAGATTATAAATATGGTAACTTAGTGCCAGTAGAAGGGTTATCTGACACATGGGGTCTAACTTTTACACCTCGGAAAGTTGGAGTTGACTACCCCAAACGGTTAACTATTATCCAGTATCCCCAATCAACGGCCGGCGCATGCCAAATCGACTGGCTAAAGATTGAAAAAGGAAACACCCGAACACCGAATATTAGTCAGTTTAAATACTTTGGTGAAGGATTGAAAGACAGCAACAATCCGAATGATTACAGTTGGGATGTCACACCTGAATATACTGAAAAAGGTTTGAATGATACGGTTAGTTTGACCGAACCTGAGACTATTTTAGGGCTTAAGAACTTCGCAGAAGGTTTACAATCAAGTGGAGTCAACGTGGCAGTTGAATATGCTAAAGCCATAGACACCGATAAATATACCAAGCATGGGGCAATCTATTTGGGCGGTTGTGCATGGTTAGCTTGGGAAACTTTAACATTCCAGAAAACAGAGGGATATGCAAAAGGCAGTTATATTCGGTTGGGAGCAGATGGAAATGCCTCGTTTACTTACAGCGACGTTCCGAATATTTTTGGTGGGTATCTTTGGCTAGGGGGAGTATGTCAGCCTGACTATACGGATGGTGGATTTGGCTCTTACCACATAACTGTCGAAAACAATTTTGATGACGCACGTAAGCCGATTGTGCGATTCATCGATTCACCAACCACGCCAGTTAAAAAATTAGCTGTGCGAGGATTTGCTTTGGTTTTTGCGCCAGCACCAACAGAAAATAGTCAAGTGGAGGAGTGAAATAAATGAAAAACATTTGGAAATACGGACGTACTGGTGGAGAGTACGCAGGAAAAGTATTGGACGACATGCTTGTGTCCGTTCCTTACACGGATCAGCCACCGATCGAAGGATTACGTGCTGATGGGGAACCACTAACGATTGCTGATCAGATGTTTGATCCTAAATTGAACCAATGGATTGTTTTAGCAAACGCACTAGATCACAACGATTTAAACAATCTCAAAGCGATGTACGAGGCTCTGGAACATGAAAATGACAACCTAAAACAGCTAAATGCCAAACTCATGCTAAACGATGTAGCAATTAAACAGGAAAACACTGCATTGAAAGAAAAAGCTGATAGTTTAGCACAAATCAATTCAAAGACAATGCTTGCTTCGCTTCAAAACAGCAAGGATATTGCAGAAATTAAAAAGCAATTAAATCCAGAATCAGAAGGAGGTGAGTAGTATGTTTAGTTTTAGCGATGTGAAAATGATGTTTGACTGGGGCTGTTTTACAGAAGAACAGGTTCGTGAGTTTGTGCCATTGTGTATTACAGACGAAGAAGCAGATAAAATCATTAGCAAAGAAGAGAGCGCATCTTAATTGATGTGCTTTTTATTTTGATTCAAGGAGTTGTCACATGATTAATTTAGGGGAATGGGGAGCGATAGCAGGATCAATAACCGCTATCGTTTCTTTGATTTTATTAGTAATAAAACCAATTACTGCATCTTTCTCGAAGATTACTGAGACTCTTTCAAAAGTAAGTCACAATTTAGATTTGCTGACTAAAGATTTAGAATCGAGCAAATCAGATCGATTGATGATTCATGAAGAACTAAAGAAACACGATGAAAGATTAGATACACATGCAGAAAAATTGGTAGAACACACGCAACAAATTAAAACTTTATTTAGGGAGAGAAGAAAATGAATAATAAAACGTTCGAAGTACTAAAATGGTTCGCACTGGTAATTATTCCCGCACTAGCTACTTTCGTGGGGTTAGTTGGTAAAGCGCTCAATTGGCAGTACACAGATATCTGTGTTGTCATCATTACTGGTTTTGGCGCGTTTTTAGGGAGTGTGTTGGGTGTATCAAATCGAACCTACAAAATGTTCTCGGCTGAAAGCGAAGAAGGAGGAAACAAATGAAAAAGAAAATTACTATTACTGCGATGAGCCTGTTAACGGCTCTTTTTTTATTACCCATTAATACGTTTGCTTATACTATTAATGACGAGTATAATTTAGCGCCGAATCAAGGAGACTCCAGATTAGCAATTCCTAACAAAATTATTTTGCACGAAACTGGAATAGATGCACCAGCAAGAAACGTAGCCGCCAACATGAAAAATAATTATAACGGAAGCAATTCTTATACTACAGATGTTATTGGTGACGGTGGGATTGTTTACCGTGTGGGTGAGCAAGGATATGTTTCGTGGGGAGCTGGTAACGCTAATCCTTATGCGCCTGTACAGATTGAATTACAGCGCACATATGATAAAGCATTGTTTGAAAAAAACTATCGAGCTTATATTGAATATACAAGAGATAGTGCAAAAAAATATGGAATTCCATTGACTCTTGATCAAGGAACTTCTTTATTTACAAAAGGAATCATTTCTCATTTGTGGGTGACAAATTATGTTTGGGGGAACCACACAGATCCATATGGTTACTTATCGCAAATGGGAGTTAGCAAAGAAAAGCTTGCTTATGATTTAGCTCATGGATTTACCGATGAAAATCCAACAACTTCTGAAAACAAGCCTGTCATTGATCCAACACGAGCTGGTGCAGCTAATCCTACGCTGACAGATGGAACAAATCACGCCCACATTGATCAGTTTGGGGAAATCGAAAACGCAAACTTGCATGTGGCTGGATGGCACATTGCTAACTATAAATACGAGTATATTTTCATTATGGACTACAATACTGGGAAAGAATTAGCTCGAGTAAGAGCTGATGGAATTTATAGACCAGATGTAAACCAAGCTTATAATACTTCTGGAAATGTTGGTTATCATGTATCTTTCAATATGCGTAATTTTCCTAGTAAGAAAGTCTATGTAATGATGCGGGCAACGAATGATCCAGAGGGAAACACTAAAGGCGGTGCGCAAGATTTCCATGACAAACGTTGGTATTTAAATATTCCTAAACGATAAAAAATCCCCCCCTCTTTGAACTGAACCCCAAAAGTTGAACTATTTAATGGACTGTTTCCGATATTCTACTGGAGATAGTCCATTTAACTTTAGTTTTATCCTTTTGTTATTATACCACCTAATATACTCATTTAATTTACTTTGAAATATCTCAATTGATCGGAATTTTTCTCGATAAAAAAACTCTGATTTAAGCACACCAAAAAAATTTTCTATTACAGAATTATCTAAGCAATTTCCTTTTCTAGACATGCTTTGAATAATGTTATTCTCTTTTAATTTTTTTTGATATTGTGGCATCTGATACTGCCATCCTTGATCTGAATGTAGAATCAGTGAACCCTCAGTTCCCTTTTTTTTAATTGCTTGTTGAAGCATTTCTTCAATCAGTTTATATGTTGGACTAGTTGATATACTATAACTAATTATTTCTCCGTTAAATAAATCAAGTATAGGAGATAGATAGATTTTTCTTCCTTTTATCTTGAATTCAGTGACGTCTGTCACCCATTTTTTATTGGGTGTATCTACTGAAAAATTTCGTTTTAACACATTCTTGGCAATTTTTCCTACTGTTCCTTTATAAGATTTATATCGCTTTATTCGGATTTGACAGGTAAGTCCCATTTGGGACATTAATTTTCTAACTGTTTTATGATTGATTGTATATCCTTTCATCTTTAACGCTAAAGTGACTCTACGATAACCATAAGAGTTTCTTGATTCTTTTACAATCGCTGTAATTTCTTGCTTTATCTTGCTATATTTATCTGGCTTATCTAATTTTTTTACCCAGTAATAATAAGTTGACTTCGCTAATTGTGCAATTGAAAGTAATAGATTCAATTTAAATTCTTTTTTGAGCTGAAGGATTGTTTTAACCTTGATTTCTTCTTGCTCAAATCTTGTTCTTGAATCAAGGTTTCTAACTTTTTTAAATATGCGTTCTCTGCTCTTAAACGAATAACTTCTTCTTCAAGAGACTCATCTTTAAGTTTTTTAGGAATGTTTAGCTTGGAATTCATACTAATTTTTCTGCCCCTTTTTTGGCTCTCAAGTGAAGAAGCACCGCCTTCTTCATATTGCTCTATCCATTTACTTAGAGTTCTATTTGAACCGATATTAAATTTTTTAGCAGTTTCTTGGATAGAAAGACCATTTGTTTCCATATATTCTATAACATCAAGTTTAAATTTTGTAGTGTAGCTTTTGCCACCTCCAACCAAGCCTTCCCAACCATGATAGTTATAAATCCTTACCCAATGTCTAACCAGTGTACGATTTATTTGATATTTATGTGCAAGATATTTGTAGCCGCCTTCGTTATTTAAATAGTCTGAAACTACTTTTTTCTTAAAAACAAATGTATATTTCCGCAAAAAAAGCACCCCTTTTAATTAGATTTCTAGTCTAACTTTTGGGGTGCACATCATTTTTGAGGGGAAGTACATATAGTTGTTGATATAGTTGCTAATATTGTTAGCTAATTTGTTAGTAAAACTGTATACGAATTTAGATAGTAAAAAAACAGTTTGTTCCTTATATAGAGGCACTTTTACTACTGATTAAATGTCAGATATGCTTACAAATATACTTATAAATATGCTTACAAAATTAGCTAATATTTCCGTTGACAAAGCTTTGTTACTATTGTTAAACTAAATTGACTAGCAAAAGTGAAACATAAATTTATTAAATAAATGTAAAAATTAGGAGAAATCAATGTCTTATAGAGTACAATTAATAATTTCAGAAGATGTAGAAAGTCAGCAATTTGGCACTAATGTTATTAATAAAGTAATTAATCCAGCTCTTTCTATTAATGCGCCTTTAATTCCTACTGCTTTATCATTTTCTGTAACAGCTGTGGTGTCTGAGATAGAGGATACAGAAAAGATAAAAATAGTAGAAATTGAAGTTTTAAACAAGAATGAAAAACAAATTTTTTCTACGGGTGAAGTATCGGTAAGCTTGCCTCCTCAAGTTAACGATATAAACTTTAATATAAACGCCAGAAATGTCTTGGTTGAAGAAGCAGGAGAGCATTATGCTGTTGTTAAATTTAATGGAACTGAGATTGGAAGGCAAATCTTTGATATCAAGGTCAACAAACCAGTGGAAAAAAATTAAGGAGACGATACGGATGCTTGATATAGTACCATCAAATACACATCGGAGTGGTAGCTTAATAAATTTTGCTGCGATTTTTGCTTGCGCATCGGTAATTCTAGCATCTCCAGTTGTTGTGGATGCAAGTTCTACTCCGAAAACTAAAAATGATAATCAACTTGTAATTACTACAAAAAATGAGATTAACACAATTTCAAGTAATGATGGCAAAATTTTTGATGTGATAAATACGGTTTTAAAAAGAAAAGCTGAAATCAATATAAAATATGATGAAGATTTAAACTTGTATTTCTTTGTTATCAAAACAACATCTGAATTGTTTTCCTCAGATTACGATGTTTTGGATACTCTCGATAATGTATTATCTGACTATAAATATATGGGGAAATCTGTAGTAGCAACTTTGGGGGAATAAAATGTTTGACTTTAATGAATATTTATCTATTTCCAAACAAATTGAATCAGATGATAAATATAATTCTAAAGAATCTTATAGAAGAACTGCTGTTTCAAGAGCATACTACAGTGCTTTTAAAAAATCTGATGAGTATTTGAAAGAAAATTATGATATTATTTATAATGGAAGTAGCGGAAAAGGAAGCCACCAAACCGTTTGGAATTTGTTTTCAACAGTTAAGGAATTGAATACCTTAGGAATACATAATAGTGGGTATAGAATGTTAGAGAAAAGAAAATGTGCTGACTATATTCCTAATGAAACCATTACGAAAACAGATATGGCGCTGATGAATCGAGAAGCAGAAAAAATAATAAACAAACTCACCTAATGAATTTCAAGCGAGTTTGTTTGTTATTTTTTTATTTAATCTTTGTATCTTTCTGGATCAACGAAAGTATACTTTACATAGTCATAGCGCCGATGATCGCTCCGTGCGTCTGGCACGTCAGTCACGACATCAAACAAAAAATATACGTCTTTCTTCATTCTAGTTTTCGCAGCAGGAATTTTAAAGTAGTTCTTATTAGAATAGTAGAGATTGATTAATAAGCTATCTTCGATTGCTAAAAAGAAAACTTCTGAATCCCACACCTTATAAAAATCTTTGACAAATCTATTCGAAGGGTCAAATTTAAACCATAATTGTGTTTTTCCTTCCATCAACATAATGTTCACCTCAAAAAGAGTATACGAACAAATGTTTGCATTGTAAATAGAAAAAGATGAGCTAAATTAAATGCTCATCTTTTTGATTGATATTATATTTCTAATAATTCTTGTTTCTTTTTATTAAATTCTTCTTCTGTAATGATTCCATCATCCAATAGTTCTTTATATTTTCTTATTTCTGAAGCTGAGGAAATTGTTGATGTATTGGAATTTGTAGCAGAAATATTTCTTCTTTTTAAATTATAAATAATTTCGTTTAAAGAATCACTTATCCTATCAACAGTATCTTTATCAACTGCAACATTCAATACTTTACCAAGAGTATCAATAGTTAATGTACCCAACAGTATTCCTCTTTTTTTACTAATATTATTTAAATTGTCTAATATAATACTTTGTACATTATTGCCTATCATTTTTTGTTGAGCTACAATTAAACGTTTATTAGTTAATGCGTATGCATAATTATTGTCATGCTTAGTTGACGAGATATAGTTATGCAATCCTACAAAGCAGAAGATTACGTATTCGTCACTGTTAAGTTGATCTGATATTAAGTTAAAATGATGAGTTGTCCATTTTTTAGTCATTCCTTTACCATAGCCGTATTTAAGACAAAATTCTACCATCTCTTCAGTAGTTCTCATTCTATCATTACCTATATCATGATTGTTTTGTGTAGTATAATCAGATATGTTTAATTTTCTTTTTTCTGATGGACCCTTATCTAAATCTTCTAAATTCAAAGATCTTATTATTTTATAAGGAGTAGTCATACCGTAACCAGCTTTTTTCATACAATTGCCGCAAACAATTTGTTTATCTTTGATTTTATATGAAGTTAAGCCAATTTTACCTCCGCACTTTGCACATTGTTTACTCATATTAGTTCCTCCTAGATATCAGCTTTCTACTACTATTAATATTCTATCAATAGTGACCATACTTTGACCATACTTTTTAGAAAGAATAGAAAATTACAAGATATTTAATAATAGAAGAAAAGCACTAATATCATGGGTTCAGAAGCATTGAGAGCTTATCAGGAAACAGTATAATTGAAGTGTCTGTTTATCCAGTAGCTCAAGAAGCTTAATAAATAAACTGCTCTATCTCTTGTGTGGCAAGGGATGGAGCTTTTTTTGCTAAGTAAGGGATTTTTTTGACCATACTTTTGACCATACTTTCTTAGAAGCTAATATAATTTGTTAGTTTTTGTGTTGTTTCTTCTTTTTTGCTGTTAGTAATGTGTGTATATGTGTCCATAGTAGTTTTTATATTTGCGTGGCCCATTCTTTCTTGGACTTCTTTGTGATCTGCGCCTGCCTCATATAGCATTGATGCATGTGTATGTCTAAAACCATGCAGACCGATATAAGGTAAGCCGGCACGCTCACGATATATATTGTATCTTTCTGCCACTGACTGATTAATTGTGAAATTATTTTCGTCATTGGTAAACAAATAATTAGCTTTAGTAAATCCTAATTGAAATAAGTACTTTCTTTGTTCGAGCTTCCAAAATTTTAGTTGCTTTATAGTTTTTTCATCTAAATAAATTATTCGATTTGATTTTTTTGTTTTAGGAGTTTCAGATATATAATATTTATCTGAACGAGCTACAGTTTTTTTAATGGCCATTTCATTTGTTTTAAAATTAATATTGTCCCAAGTGAGTGCTAATATTTCGCCGATTCTACATCCGCTGAATGCTAATAGTCTAAAGAGCGTATAGTCTCTGTTTTTAAAATATGGATTCTGTTCTTGAGATACTTCATTTAGAAATAATTCCAACTGTTCTTTTGTATATAATTTTAATTTCTTTTCTGTTTTAATTTGTGGCTTTGGAATAAGTAAATTTAATGTTGGATTATCAGATGTTAAACCAATATTTATAGCATACTTAAAAACTTTGTTCATATAGTTTATGAAAAGAGGGTACTGCTTTGAAGTTCCTTTTTCACTCCAATCATTTACTACCTTTTGACAATATGCCGTATTAATTTTAGAAAGCTTAATATTTCCAAATTTGGGATATATATGTTTGTTAAAGATTATTTTAGTCCTTGAATATGAACTTTCTTTTACAGTTTTTTTATAGCTTTCTAGCCATAATTCTGCTGCTTCTTTGAAAGTAGTATTTGTACTTGTGGGCATTCCTGTTTTTTGTAATTCTAGTTCTAACCTAGAAAGTGCTGTTTTTGCTTCTTTTTGTGTTCTAAATCCTCTTTTAGTAGTATATTTTTTCTTTCCTGTTAGCGGATCAATACCGAGATAAGTCTTAAAGTACCATGCTTTTTCGCCATTTTTCTTTTTATATTGTTTTATCATTGCCATCAATATTACCCCTATTCAAATTCTAATTCTGCCATGCTATCATTGAAAAATTCGATCAGTCCTTGTTCCTCTATAAATTCAAGCCATATTTCCCTCCCGTTAATTAAAGGAACTCCTTTTTCTTTACGAATTGTTTGATACAAGTTAGTCACGACTTGTTTCCACATTTCTAATACAGCTTTATCTATTTTCTTATCATCCCAGCGTTTTTTTGGGGGTCTATTTTTGTTTTTTTCAATTTGATAATTAGTAGCTTTGATGATAAATGTTTCGTATCCGGTTGTGTTTTTTTCTAACCATTCTTTGAATTCTGTATATATCATTTTTGTTCACCTTTCTATTTTTGAACATATGTTCTTTTTTGCTTAAAAAATTTTAGAGAGCTGCATAACAATAGATGCGAGCTTTTAATAATTCTTTCACAAGTGGTTCGAAGCGAACGCTTAAATTATTATCTTCTATAAATTTCATGTAATTGATATTGTGTGGTTCTAATTCAGACTTTGCAATATATCTATCTAATAATTTTTCAATCATGAAGCGATCAGCCTCATATTCCATTTTTGAATGGAGAGAGAATGCTAAGTTATATAAAAAATAATTATCATGATGTTTAGAAGCGTGTCCTAATTCATGTAATAAGGTTCTTTGTCTTCTATACTTAGATAAATTAGCTTTTATTACTATGGTATTCATACAAGCAACATAATGGCCATCGGCATCAAGGTTTTCACGCTCTTCTACCTTAACGCCGAGTTCGTTAATCATCATTTCAATTTGACTGTCCAAATGACTCACCTACTTATTTAGTTATCTTTTTTCTCTAAATATGCTTCAATCATAGCTGATAGTATTTCCCTATCATTATCGGTGAGCGGTTTTCCGTCGCTACTCATAACAGATGCTAAAGCTTCTTCCACGGTTAGTTTTCTTTCCTCTGATGCAACACTTATGTTGGGATCATCTGTGCGACCTAGTAAGTAATCTGTTGAAACATGGAAATAGTCAGCAACTTTTATTAAATTAGTTCCTTTGGGTATATTCTTTTTCCAAGAATAAAGTGAATTTTTACCAATTTCTAGCTTTTCTTCTAAAGCATTTACTGAAATGCCTTGACTATCACAAAGTGATTTAAGCCTGTCAAAAGCTGTCATATCAAGTTTCCTCCGTTTCGCTAACGAAGAGTATTAAAACTAGAGCTAAAAAAATGCTTTTTTCGGCTTGACAATTAAAACTAGATTTAATATACTGTATTCGTAAGCTAATTTAATAAGCTAACAAGCAATAAGAAAGACACCTTATAAAATAAACAAATTCGAGGTCGGCAAACTTAGAATGCTAATTTACAAGGTAATTCTGTGCTTATTTAACTGTGATTTAATTCTAAATCTAGTTTTAAAAAAAGTCAACAAAATTAGCTAATTTTGTTAGCTTACATATTTAAAGAAAAGGAGGAAACATCATGAAACAAAATAAAAAAACTCCTTCCGCAAAAGGAGCTTTAATAACTTTAAATTTTAAAGACCAAAAGTTTAGTGCTGTTGTTGATGAAATTCATCCACAAGAGCATCAAAAAAATTCTTTTGCAACTGACGAGAAAAAGACTCAGAAACGCTCTGAGAAAGTTCTTCGAATAATTCAATTTCTGTTGGAAAAGATTCGTCATTTTGGAAATCTATTTTGAATTCTTTATTAACAGTCTTGAATACGGTTTGTTTGAATAAGGCGTCGACATCCATATTAAATTCTTCCATACTATTTTCACCTCGCTTTCTATTCAAAATTATACCAAAGAAAGGAATGAGCAAAATGAACACACCACAAATTTTTAATTTCGAACAAAACGAAGTTCGGACAATTTTAGTAAATGATGAACCATATTTTGTAGGTAAAGACGTTGCAAGTGTTTTGGGTTATTCAAACACTAAAGATGCTTTGTCGCGGCATGTAGATTTGGAAGATAAGATGGGGTCGCGAATCACGACCTCAGGTCAATCGAGAGAGATGACGATTATCAACGAATCAGGGCTATATAGTTTAATCCTTAAATCTAAACTCTCAAATGCGAAGAAATTCAAACGTTGGGTAACAAGTGAAGTGTTGCCAGCAATTAGAAAACATGGAGGTTATCTAACTCCAGAAAAAGTAGAAGAAGCTTTGCTTAATCCAGATACAATCATTCAATTAGCAACTAAATTGAAAGAAGAACGTACTGGAAGACTAATCGCAGAACAAAAGATTGCAGAATACGAACCCAAAATCTCATATTTAGATAGCATATTATCTTCTACAGATTCAGTAACAATTAGTCAGATTGCAGCAGATTATGGGATGTCTCCACAACAGATGAACAAACTACTTCATAAACTAGGTATTCAGAAAAAAGTAGGCAACCAATGGTTATTACGCAAGAAACATATGAGACAAGGATATACAAAATCTCATACAACTGAGATTCCGAAATCTGATGGTGGAACAAAAGTTGTGATGAATACAAAATGGACTCAAAAAGGACGTTTGTTCATTTATGAGTCGCTAAAAAAAGAAGGATATATTCCAGAAATTGATCTATTAGAGGAGAGATAGTTATGTCGCAGGACTTCATTTTAAAAGTGCGTGTGGCGCTAGCTACGCATGACAAGAGTCAAGCTTGGTTAGCTGAAAAGCTTGGTATTTCAACAGCATACATGTCGGATATTATGAATGGACGTAGAAAGCCAGATAAACAAATCAAGCCAATTGAGGCAGTGCTAGCAGAATTAGAAAAGGAGAAAAATTATGCAAATAACAATTCCAGATAATTTAGTAGTTTCCGAATTAACTACACAGATCACGAATGCAGTGCTTAATTCTTTGGAAGAACGGTTACACCTTATGAATAAATCAGTGGAGCTTCCTCCATATCCAAACAAATCAGAGGTAAAAAAAGTTTTAGGCATTGGTGATGACAAATTAACACATTGGATAAACTTAGGCTTAAAAACACAGCAGTGGAGTAAGTTAGACATCAGAATTGAACGATCAGAACTCCAAAGATTTTTGAAAGAAAACTTTGAGTTCTAAAGGCAAAGGAGAATGATTTTATGTCCTACACATTGCAACAAGAACATCAAATTCTCCGTTTGATTAAACAACGCAGGAAACAATTACAAGATGATCGTGAAGCGCTTAGAAAAGCCGATGAGCTATCAGATAGACAAGCTGAACTAATCGCTTCTGAACTTGAGGATTTGAGAATGCTAGAAATAAAAAATAGGGAGATTAGATTATGAAGAAGACAGACACACTTTTTATAGGATTCATCCTAGGGCTATTAGTGATAGTAGCACACCAAAGTATTATCGGGGGAAGTTTGTTCGCAGCATTGATGGTTTTAATCAATCTGCTTGATTCAAAAGAAAGGAGCAACTATGGCACGAGAAGAAGCGCTAAAAATCGGTAAAGTGATTGCTGATAATTGGTGGACCAATAACCGTCCTATTATTTTAAGCAAGCAGCATATCGAAAAGCAAAAAGCATGGCAACAAATAAAAAAGTGACTCCGCCGGCAAGCATAGAGTCACAAAGAAAATACATCTAAGGAGATGTTACCACATGGAAAAAGAACTTTCCACTCTAGATCAATATTTGACTGATCCTAGTTGGGGCAAATCGAATATCAAGGAAACAAATAATCGAAAAATCAGACGAAATCTCTTGACGGATGAAGAACTATCATGTGATCGAGATGACTTGGGAAATTTTGTGAGCATTTGGGATCATGTTTATCTTATTCATCTATCAAAACATTCAAATAAACCTGAATATATTTACATCATCGAAGATGGCTTGATTGATGCACTAGAAGAGTACGACAGAGATAACTTGATTGATATCTCTTATTACGGACCAGGTAAGAAATACATTGCTGAAATGGAGGCAAAATTTGATGAGTGAAAAGGAACAACCTTTGAAAAATAGAAGTGATAATACGCTTTTTAATAGCTTATACAAAATAAATGTGAAAGGTGTTACTGAAAAACGAAATAACCTCACTTATCTTTCGTGGGCATGGGCTTGGGCAGAAGTTAGCAAAGTGTGCGAGGCAGTAGATTATGAAATCTATCATGATCCAGAAACACATCTGCCGTATATCTTTGATAAGAAAACAGGCTATATGGTTTTTACCAGTATCACAGTCAATGGTATCAAACGTGAAATGTGGTTACCTGTCATGGATGGTGCAAACAAGGCAATGAAAGATGAGCCATATACCTACGAAGTCAATGATTATCAGTGGAATAACGAAACGAAGAAAAAAGAGATTGTTGGAAAAATCGAAAAGCGAGTTGAAGCAGCAACTATGTTCGATATCAATAAAACAATCATGCGCTGCCTAGTAAAGAATCTTGCTATGTTTGGACTTGGTTTATATATTTTTGCTGGCGAAGATATGCCAGAAGATGTCTCGATGCTTGAACCAGCTACTCAAAGAAGCAAAAAGCTATTCTTGGATGCTTTACAACTGGTTGCTAACAAGTACGAAAAATCAATTGATGAAGCAATTGTTGCATTGACTGATGCGGCTTCTATAACCGCTGATGACAGTAAATGGACCAAGAGAGACTTGGGCATTCTAAAACGAGGCGTTAATTGGCTTGAAGATCAGTACAGAGAAGAAACAAAAGAGAAGTGATATGAGTGTTTAAACCATTAATCGATTCATATTCAGCGGTTCTGAAAAAGTTCAAAGGAAAAGACATAGGTGCAACGATCAATGAAGAAGTGAACATTGATCGACTAAAGACGATGTATGACGGCTACGATGGCGATCGAGTCATTGAAATTCGTTTTATTGATCCTAGACGTTTCACCGTACAGCAACGAAACTTCATCTATGCGCTGATAGGCGATATTTTTATCGATACAGGCATGCCAACGGACTTCTGGAAGGAATTCTTCTACTTCCGTTTTGAAGGTGTCACAGGACGCGAAATAAGCCTCAAAGACGAATCGAGCACAACCGTGAGTGATGCCAATATCTTAGCGAATATCATCCTAGATTTTATCTTTGAACATCATATTCCTTTCAAAGAAGGTTATGAGATTTTACCAGCTAATCAAGAATATTACTTCTACAAATGCATCACAAAAAGAGTCTGCTGCATCTGTGGCAAAACAGGAGCTGATATCGATCACTTTGACAAGGCGCTGGGAAGACGAAAGCGCAAGGAAGTTGATCATTCAGAGTACACATTTGCAGCACTCTGCAGAATCCATCACACAGAGAAGCACAAGATAGGTGTGACCAATTTCAAAAATAAGTATCAAATCAAAGGGATTAAGTTAAACCAGGAGACAATCAAGAAATTAAGAATCGGGGGCTAATGATGATTAATTTAAACGCAGTAGCGTTTGAACAAACATGGCGCACTAAGTATAAAAAAATGAGTCCAAGAGACAAATTATTCTTAGAAATCATGACATTTGCTTTCATCGGTACACAAGCTGAACAAAGCGATATTAGTGTTGAAAAAATTAAGACAAATAGATTAGTAAACGGAATTACAGAGACTTGTTACCAGTACACGATTATCGTCGTGGATGAGGAGGAATAATTTTGGCAGAAAGAAGAATGTTCGCAAAGACAATTATTGATTCTGATGCATTCCTAGATATGCCTTTATCAACGCAGGCATTATATTTTCATCTATCAATGCGCGCAGATGACGACGGATTTATCAATAATCCCAAAAAAATACAACGTATGGTTGGTTGTGGCGATGATGATTTAAAACTGCTTATGGCAAAAAGATTCATCTTAGTTTTCGAGAGTGGCGTGATCGTCATTAAACATTGGAAAATACACAACTATATTCGTAATGATCGCTACAAACCTACGTTATATCAGGATGAAAAAGCTTTACTAGCGGACAAAGATAACAAGGCTTACACATTTGCAGAAGAACTTCCTAAACATGATGAAAAACTTGGTATACCAGATGACAACCAAACGGTACACCAAATGGATACACAGGTTAGGTTAGGTAAGGTTAGGTTAGGTAAGGATAGTAAAGAGATAAAAGATATAACGCCTTCGAAAAAAACGAAGGCTACGCCCATCCGTCACAAATACGGAGAATATAAAAATGTTCTTTTGACAGATGAGCAGATGGAGAAACTCAAAATAGAATTCCCTAATGACTATCAAGAACGAATAGAACGGCTATCTGAGTATTGTGAATCATCTGGTAAGACTTATAAAAACTATTTGGCAACTATTCGAAGTTGGGCAAGGAAAGAAAAAAGTGAGCCTAAGAATGCAAGTGGTGCATACAAACGCACAGGACGACGAGAGAAGCTTCCAGAATGGGCAATCGACCAAGAAGCCTATCAAAAGAAAAAAGCGCTAGAACGAGCTAATAGACAATCAAAAGCACCATTCTAAGAGGTGGAAAATTGAAAATCGATTATCTAGAACTGATCAATGAAATAGCAAGTTACAAAACTGGTGAGGAGATAGAGATTCTGAGAGACGTTTATGAACAACTTGATGAAGCTGGAATCGAACGAATTAAGAATGATCGTTCAAGTTGGAGTAAACTCAGATACTATTTCGCACTTTATATCGATGCAACACAATTAAGAAATTTAGCTTATACAAAATTACTATTTGTTGATTGCGTTAAAGGATTGCAAAAACATCTTAGTGAACTTGAGCAGGTGTAATCAGATGGATCTAAAAACATTTACAGCACAGATCGAACTAATGCATCAAGAAGCTTTAAGACAAAGCGCCTCGTACGAAGACAAGTGGCTCAATACGTTCCATGGTGGACGTGAAAGCGCACTTGATCAAGTACTCAAATTATTGAAAGGGGAACGTCGGGATGGATAAGAAAGCGGCAATGCAGCGAATTATCGAATTGACTTATTCAGAAGATTGGCAAAATGACAAAGAAGCTGCTTCGGAAGTGATGAGACTTGGAAGAGAGATGTGGGCAGACAAGAGCAACAAGCCAAGACCGCGAAAAATCGCAATCTGGCATGGCGACAAAATTCTAGTCACAGGAACTGCCCAGCAGTTAGCAACTCTCACAGGATTGCACGAGAAAATCGTGAGAAAGAGAGCTAGGTGTGGATACACAGACGTTAAGAAGAGAACGTTTAGGTACGTGGAGGAATCATCATGACAACAGAAGAAGTGATTCAAATGCGAATTCGAAGCCTTCGGCGTGAGATTGATGATCTGGAACGAACAAAGGCAGTGATGGTCAATGAAACGGCGAGAAAGGCAATCGATTTACACATAGAGAACTTAAGAAGGGAAATTCGTAGATTGGAGGAATGAGCGTGGATAAGAAAGCAGCAATGAAACGAATCATCGAACTGACACATTCTGAAAATTGGCAAGAAGACAAAGAAATAGTTGCAGAAGTTCAAAAGCTCGGTAAATCAATGTGGGCTGAAAAGCCTAAACGGAAAACGCCGAGAAAAATTGCAATCTGGCATGGTGATCGAATTCTAGTAACAGGTACCGCTGAACAGTTATCTGAAATTACTGGTCTGAGCAAAAACATTATCTGGGATAGAGCGAAGAATATGGATATTGATTCTAAAGGTCGTCAATTTAAGTATATGGAGGAGAAAAAATGGATTTAAATTTCAGAAGTGTAATCGAAAGAAATTTCGAGTTAGTTTATAAGATACCTAAGGAAGTTGGAGAGCGATATGAGGAATTGACCTCATTTAGCAAGGGGAGAGATTTCAACAAAGAAATTAGAGAGTACGTTATAAGCTTTGTAGAACAATTCAGCGAGTTTCTAACTCCAGAAAATGAACGGCAATTTAATGAACGGCTCGTGAACTATAACAAACTAGTTGTCGAGTTAAAAACCAATATTCTACAAGCGACAACCATTCCATCAGTGATGATTTGCGGACCAGCAAATTATCCTACTAGAAGAAAACAAAAAGAAGAAGAACGGATCTATCAATTAGAAAGTGAATTATATTCAAAAAATGGTAAACATGCTCGTTATATTGAGAATACGAGAAAGATGTTTGATCCAGTTTTGATTGATCAAAAGATTGAAATTGATAAAAAACGCAAGGAAAGAGCAGAAGAAAAAGGTTGGAAGGACTTTTACAAAGAATTGAATCATGAAGAACTAGCAGGCTACGGGTTTGATGTAGAAAATAATCGCCTTTATTTAGTTACTCATGGTAAGCCATCGGATGATGTACGTGCCTTATTAAAAAAAGCTGCATTGAGATGGTCTCCTAGAAATAAACGTTGGCAAAGAATTTTAACAGTAAATGCCATAAATTCAGTAAATCGAAATGTTATGAATGGACTTGGATTGCCACAAATGGAGGAGAATGAATAATGGACGAACTAATCACAAAAGTAGAGCAGTGGGCTAAAGATAAGGGGTTGGATCAAGCTGATTCCAGCAAGCAAATGTTAAAAACGATCGAAGAGATTGGGGAAGTTGCCGCTTCTCTAGCTAGAAAAGATGAACATGGTTTAAGAGACGGAATTGGAGACGTAGTAGTAACCTTGATTATTTTAGCTATGCAAAATGATATGGATTTGTACGAGTGTCTGAACCAAGCATACAACGAAATCAAAGGACGAACAGGCCAAATGGTAGATGGTGTATTCGTGAAGTCGAGTGATTTGGAGGACAGCAAATGATACTGAAGTACAGGGCATGGAATAAGAAAACTCAGTCATTTATTGATTATGGTGATTTGGTTTTAGATTTGAGAAGCGGAAAAATTTACGCTGGGGACATTGGGTTAGTGGAAAGCACCATTGATGTGACTGACCAAATTGAACTCATGCAATCCACAGGAATGAAAGATAAAAATGGTGTGGAGATATTTGAAGGGGATATAGTATTAGTCAGCGTGCGAAATGGCTTCGATTACTTAGATAATAAAGTTTGTATTGTCAAAAATTCAATAGGACATTCGGGATTAGTGTGTGCCACTGTTGATGAAGATTTAGAGTATCGAATTTTTAACACAGAGCTGTTTGAAGAATACACGTACGAAGTCATCGGAAATATTTGGGAGAATAGCGAGTTTTTGGAGGAACAGTGATGATTAACAACAGTATGTTTACAAGTAACAAAGAAGATTGGGAAACGCCACAAGAACTATTTGAAGAGCTAAACAAAGAATTCAACTTCGAGATTGATGTAGCAGCAAGTGATGAGAACGCTAAATTACCCAAATACTATACTAAAAAGAAAAACGCGTTGAATGAAGTATGGGAAGGTAATGTCTTCTGTAATCCGCCGTATGGAAAACAACTTGCGAAATGGGTTAAAAAAGCTCATGACGAGTATGAGAGAGACCAGAATAGAGTGATTGTGTTACTTATTCCAGCGAGAACCGACACTAGTTATTGGCATGATTATATTTTCGGTAAAGCAATAATTAGATTTTTAAGAGGTCGTTTAAAATTTGAAGTATCAGGACAAGCGGCGATAAACGCTGCACCGTTTCCATCAGCAGTAATTATTTTTATGAATAAGGAGGAACAGTAATGAATAAACAAATAGAAGAACCGCAGAAGCCAGTGGTGCCGAAGTTTGTGGCTGATTGGTTTGAGGATAATAAACATGCATTAGATTTAGCGATTTTTACGAAAATCAGAGAATTGGACGGTAAAAGATACCCACACGAGACAGATTTTGAAAATTGGCTTGATAATGCTGAAAACAACCCAATCGAAAACCTCATTCGCATGATAGACGGCTACGAGGTTGAGAAAGAGCCGTTGTATGAAGTTATTATTGGTGACTTATATCTTATCAAGAAATTTAATAACAGAAATGATTTCTATTTTGATACTAGCCGCTCGCTGTGTGCTTGGGAAAAATCTGCTTATCAGCTAACGGAATCAGAAATAAAAGCAATTGATGAAAGATACTGGCCATTTGCTGTACCAGTGGAAGAAGGATTAGAACAGGAGGAAGCGTGATGGTAACTAAAAAAACATATACAGCTGAAATTACATGTGATGTTTGTAAAAAGAAAAAAATTATCCATGAAGGTGAGTCAAAAAACTTCTTAAATGTTAGTTGTGCTGTTAGAGAAATAGGGCATAGAGACGAGTATGGAAATTTTCATGAAGAAGATAAGCAAACATTGTTAGTTAAAGATTTAGATTTATGCCCAGAATGCAGGGAGAGAGCTTATACAAAGATAATTGCTGAAACCTCTCAAGCTTATTGTCTAGACTATCATTATTCGTTTTTTAAGTAATAAAGAACAGGAGGAAGCGGAATGAACACCAGACACCGCAGAGTAGCAAAACTAAGAAAACAGGAACTGAATGTACTAAAGGCAAAGTTTGAAAAAGAATATGGAATTTCAGCAGAAGAAGTATATAAAGTTTTAAGTCAGTGTGTTGCTGATGCGAGTGAGACTATTCGTAAGTTTGGGATTTCGATATTAAATGATGATCGTAAATGGGAGGAAATGAGATGAAACTAAAAGACGGATTCTACGCTAGTAGTCATGGTATCGGCGGTTTAATGCTAGATATGCCGACAAAGAACCCTAAAACACGTAAGAAACCAAAATTCAAAGTCGGTGACATGGTTCGCTGCGAAGCAGAAGGATTCATCTATCCATTTCGTGGATATGTAGAGCATCTCTATAATCACTCAGCAATCATTCGCATTGAAAACACGATGAAATGTGACAAGCGGTTAGCGAAAAGCAAAGATAATTTAGCTGTAGCGAGATTGGTGGATATTGAACTAATAAATGACAAATAAAAAAGCCGGATCGCTCCGACTGATGTAATAAATCCGACAAGTTTATTATATCACATAAAAGGAGCGGTTTGACTTGATGCAATTGTTACGAGAGGTAGATTTCAAACAGACAAGATGTAATGCGAGAGATGTGCTGAAGAACTTTCGGCGTTTGGAGCGGATGGCAGGTCGCTCTTTGATAGATATTAAGTCGCCGATTATTACGGATATGCCGAAGGCACCGAAGCACGGCAATAAGGCAGAAGACGCGATCATTCAGATGATGGATATAGAAGCAGAGAGAGATGCGATTTTAGCGGCTTTGATGGCATTGAGTATAAACAGTCGGCAAATACTTTACTATTGCTACTGCGTGCCTGAAAACTTCTCAAACTATAAGATAAGTCGTGAGGTTGGTTATTCAGAGAGAAGCATTCAACGGATGAAGTCAGAAGCACTGATTGAGTTCGCAGAAGCATATAGACATGGGAAAATTATCACTTATAAATAATTTGGCGGTTTTTTGGCGGAATGATGGCGGTTTTGCAACGTTTTGCAGTGATATTATGATAGTGTCGAAAGATTAGTGATAGGTCTAAGACAAAATAATAATAAAAGGAACATCGTTTTATTATTGTTTCACAATTAAGCTTCGATAGACAGCAGCGGAAATATTAAGAATAAGGATGTGAATTTTAACTCCTTCTAAATTGTTCTTATTATCTATCATCCGTTGTTGTCTATTGTTATTATGTCACTGTGGCGGAAAGGGTAGACGCTTAAAAATAAGGTCAATACGTCGAGGGATAGCCTTAACGTTTTATGATTTGACCATGCAAGGTTCGATTCCTTGCCAGCGACATTAAATGCCTATGACGGTTACGACTACCGAAAAAAGATCGTTAAGAAGCTATACGGTGCTACGTACGGCAATGTAGTAAGTGTGCTATCTGTACACCACCAAGCTTCGGTCACTGTGGCGGAAGTAGAAGACGCAGCGGTAAATGGCGAGTAGCCTCGTGAGAGCCTAGTAAGTTCTCGTGTGTGGTGCGATTCCACTCCAGTGACTTTGGGTTTGCGGTACAAGATCCCGAAAGTAAAACCGCTAGCAACCAAGGGATGTGGCAGTGGTGAGGTGCAGGAAGTATCAGACTTGTCTGTGTGTAGGTTGCTTTAATTTGAATGAACCCCGCACACCTCTTAACAATGTGTCCCAAGCGGGGACGTACATATTAGATCACTCATTGAGTGGTCTTTTTATTTTGCGTAAAGGAGGCTGCGCAATGAGAAACTACTGGTATGTATCACTAACAAATAAATACCCGCAACCAAACACAGATGACCCAATCAGAGTGGTTCAATCAGTCCAGATTAAAAAGAAATACTCCATTGTTGAAATGACCAGAGAAGCTACGCCAAATGAAATTGATAAATGCAAACTTATTTATTGCGGTCATGGATATTTTAGTGAGCAGAACATACAGACAAATATAAAAAAATATCATTAACATATAACAAAGGTGGTGATGGAAAATGAGTAAGTTGAATCCTAAGCAACAAGCCTTTGCTGATGAGTACATCATCACAGGCAATGCTTATCAGTCAGCACTGAAAGCTGGCTATAAAGAAAACTACGCTAAGAACGCACAAGAAAAATTGGTGGAAAAAGGTGGAAAAGTATCCGACTACATTCAAGAGAAGCTAAAAGAAGTTCAAACTAAGAGGCATTTAACAATGGAAGAAGCTTTGGCTATTACTGCTTCTATTGCAAAAGGAGAACCACAACGCTTTGAAGTTGTTAAGAGAGATCCTTATACAAACGAAATCATAGAGCGTGAAGTGAGTGAATATTCAGCAGGTTTCAAAGAACGTAACCAAGCACTTGAGCATTATTATAAAATAAACGCAGCATTTGTAGATAAGCAGAAAGTTGAAATTTCTGAAATACCTACTTTCATTGATGATATAAGTAGTGATGATGATGGCTAAAAAACTATCTGAATTTCTTCCGCCGAAGTTTCATTCAGTATGGAGAGCAACTTTAAATCAAGACATTCTTAATATAGTTTGTAAAGGTGGGCGTGGTTCAGGAAAATCATCGGATATAGCGCATATCGTTACTCAGTTACTTATGAGATATGCAGTGAATGCTGTAGGTATACGTTATGTTGATAATACACTTGAGCAATCTATTTACGAGCAAATGAAATGGGCAATTGAGAAGCAGGGAGTATCGCGCCTATTTAAGTTTAATAAGTCACCACTTAAAATTACCTATCTTCCAAGAGGAAATTATATGATATTTCGCGGTGCTCAAAACCCAGAACGAATCAAGTCTTTAAAAGATAGCAAGTTCCCATTTGCTATAGGTTGGATTGAAGAATTAGCAGAATTTAAAACAGAAGATGAAGTCACGACTATCACGAACTCCCTTTTACGTGGAGAATTAGATGATGGTCTTTTTTATAAGTTTTTTTACAGCTACAATCCACCTAAGAGAAAACAATCTTGGGTAAATAAAAAATATGAGACTTCTTTTCAACCAGACAACACTTTTATTCATCACTCGACCTATCGGGATAATCCATTCATCTCTAAGGAATTTCTGAAAGAAGTTGAGGCAACTAGAGCAAGTAACCCAAGAAGGGCTGAGTGGGAATATGATGGTAAAGCTGTGGGGTCAGGAGTTGTACCTTTTGATAATCTACAAGTTAAGAAAGGTTCTATTACAGATGAAATGATCTCTAACTTTGATAACATCCGCAACGGTTTGGACTATGGATATGCAACGGATCCTTTAGCGTTCGTCAGATGGCATTATGACAAAAAGAAAAACGGTATTTATGCAATCGATGAAATTTACGGCGTGAAGATCAGCAATAGAGAATTTGCAAACAAAGCTAAATCTAAAGGTTACCAAAATGAGGAGATATTTTCAGATAGCGCAGAGCCAAAGAGTAATGCTGAATTAGTTAATGAACATGGCATGAAAGGAATAAAAGGCGTGAAAAAAGGACCTGATTCTGTTGAGTACGGTGAACAGTGGCTAGATGATTTGGCTTTTATTTGTATTGATCCACTACGCACTCCGAATATTGCTAAGGAATTCGAGAACATCGACTATCAAACAGATCGTGATGGAAATCCTAAGCCAAGGTTAGAGGATAAAGATAACCATACGATTGATGCGACAAGATACGCCTTCAACGAAGACATGTGGGCCAAAAAGAAATCAACCGTTACTAAAGAGCAGCGGAACAAAATCAGAAGAATGTTTTAAGGAGTGTGAAAAATGGATAAGGTAAACGAGTTTGAATACGGAGCTGATATACATTATTCTAATGACGTGAACACAAATTATGTAAAGTTTAGCGTAGACTCAAATCTTCACTATAGATTTAGCTCAGCAGAAGATTTACTTAACGATTTAGATACTTTAGCAGCAATGATAAAACATCATCATGAATATCAGGTAAAAAGGCTAAGTGTATTAGATGATTATTACAAAGCTAGAAATACAAATATCATGGATAACCGTAGACGTAGAGAAAAGGAAAAAGCGGATCATCGATCAGCACATAACTTTGGAAAAGTTCTTTGTACATTTGATGTTGGGTACAACACAGGCAATCCTATAAAAGTGCAAATCGAGGACACAAATCAACAAAAAGAAATCGAAGAGTTTAATACTAATAATGACATAGATGGGTTAAATGCTGAACTCTGGCTTGATATGGATAAGTATGGGAGAGCCTATGAGATTATCTATCGAGATTCAGATGATACAGATTATGTTGATTTGGCTAATGTATTTGAAACGTTTGTTGTATATGATACTACAGTAAAACGAGAGCCTATTTTGGCTGTACGGTATCCTAAGACAAGATTCAACAAGGATGCTGATAAACAGTACATTCAACCAATCGTATACACAAAAGAAAAAAGTATCACTTATGATGAGACGACACTAACAGCAATTGAGTTAAAAAATCCCCAGGATGAACCGCATGAATATAAAGAGGTACCTATTACAGAGTATTCTCCTAATCGTTTTCGGATGGGCTTGTATGAAGATGTACTATCTTTGATTGATCTATACGATGCAGGGCAGTCTGATACCGCCAACTATATGACTGATCTAAACGATGCTCTTCTAGTTATTAGTGGTGATATTGAAGCAGCAGGACTATCCACAGAGGACGCCATCAAGCAGAAAGAAGCGAATATGCTTTTGCTTGAGTCTGGAACTGATGTGAACGGTAATAAAACAAGTGTGACTGCAGGATATATTTACAAACAATATGATGTGAACGGTGTAGAAGCATACAAAGACAGAGTACGCAAGGATATCCACGAAATATCCATGGTTCCTGATCTTACTGATGACAATTTTTCCGGAGTGCAATCGGGAGAAGCAATGAAATATAAATTATTTGGATTTGAACAAATGACGGCAACAAAGCAAAGGCTATTCAAAAAAGGCCTTATGCGGCGTTATCGTCTTTTATTTAGCCTAAAATCAAGTATTTCTGAAATGGATAACTCCGATTTGAAAGGCTTACGTGTAATATTTACGCCTAATCTACCTAAAGCCATTCTGGAGGAGTTGAAATCTTTGGTTGATGCTGGAGCTGAACTCAGTCAAGAGACGATCTTAGGACTCGCTTCTTTTGTTCCAGATGTACAGGCAGAGTTGAAACGAGTAAATAAAGAAACGCAAAAGCAGATTGGCATTTTTGATTCGGATGGTGAAGAAGTAATTAACAACAAAAAAGATGAAACAGGGGAGTGATTAAATGAACTCCCAAGAATACTGGATCAAACGGGAAAAGGAATGGCAAAAGCAACAAATTAAAGATGATAAAAAGCGCATGGCAGAAATTAAAAGTCGCATGCAATACGCACAAGATGCGATACAAAAAGAAATAGACGCGCAGTGGGACAGTTTCTCCAATGGTCAGAAAATCACTCGTAGCGAAGCGATGAAGCGTGCTAGTGAAATGGATGTCAAAGCATTCGCTCGCAAAGCAAAGAAGTATGTCAAAGAGAAAGATTTTTCTCCTACAGCAAACCAAGAATTAAAGCTATACAATCTTACGATGCGTGTAAATAGATTAGAGCTCTTAAAAGCTAATATCGGGCTTGAATTGATTTCACTGTTTAATGAATTGGATAAGTACTTTTCGAATGAATTAACAAAAGCTGGTTTAGCTGAATTGAAGAGACAAGCCGGTATTTTAGAAATGACTATTGCTTCAAGTGGATATGCAAAGCTGATAGAACTAGTAATAAACAGCTCCTTTTTGAGTGATGACGTGTCTTTTAGTGATCGCTTATGGATGTATCAATCTGAATTGAAATCAGAATTAGATAGGTTGTTAGTCAGAAGTATAACGATGGGGAAAAATCCCAAGCAACTTGCATCTAAATTGGCAGAATATTTAACAGCTGAAGGACGAGAAAACACTAAGTTCAACACTCAACGTTTGATGGTGACTGAAACGACTAGAGTTCAGGTAGGGATCCAAGAACGAAGTTACAGAGATGCAGGCATTACCCAGTACATCTATATAGCAGAACCAACGGCGTGCAAACTATGTATACCGTTAAATAATCAAGTTTTTGATGTTGCCGATATGCAGCCGGGAAGTAATGCTCCTAATATGCATCCATTTTGTCGATGCAGTACAGCACCTTATATAGATCGAATATCAAGTCGTTAATACAAATTAACGGCTTTTTATTGTGCCTTCTTACAGCTTACAGGCGTTAAAGAGAAAGCTATTTTCGGCTGACCGGCGTAACTGGTCAAATTTATCGGGTAGCGGCGTAACCGTGGAGGATTAATCATGAAAAAACGTTTATTTATGCCAATGAACTTACAATTTTTTTCTGAACCAGGAGATGGTGGATCTGGTGATGAGGGACAACAAGGAAACCTACCAGCTGGCTCACAAGAGACACCGCCCGAAGCAAAAGAAGAAAACAATACTGGCAAAACATTTTCTCGTGATGAAGTAGCGAAAATGATCGCTGCTGAGACAAATAAAGCAAAAGCAGCGTGGGAAAAAGAACTAGAAGCAAAAAAAGAAGAAGCTAAAAAGCTGGCAAAAATGAATGCGGAAGAAAAACTACAGCATGAGTTGGAACAAAAAGAAGCTGAAATCGCTGAATTAAAGCGTGGACAGGCACTATCTGAAATGACGAAAGAAGCTTCTAAAATGCTGACAGATGCAAATTTACCACACGATGATGATTTACTTGGTCTGATTGTTTCTGATGATGCAGATGCCACAAAACAAGCTGTAGCAGTCATCACTAACTTTGCTTCTTTGATTAAGAGAGAAAACGCAAGACAAACACCACCAAATGAAGGTGGACAATTTACAGCATCGAAAAATACTAAAGAAACAGTGGCTAAACTAGCTGCTAAAAATCGAATTATCAAATAGGAGGAAAACTTAATGAAAAAGAAACAACTTTTACCAATGAACTTGCAAATGTTTGCTCAAACATGGGATCCAGATAATGTCTTGGTATATGAAACGAAAGAGGGAAAAATTCCTGATAAATATAATACGCTCATTTTGAGTGAAGTTATGGAAAATTCTAAGATCATGCAGTTAGCAAAATACGAAGAAATGACTGACAAAGAAAAGAAATTTGAATACTTTGCAGAAGGACCAGGCGCATACTGGGTGGGTGAAGGTGAAAAAATTAAAACGTCTAAACCTAAATGGATGCAAGCTACGATGACTGCAAAAAAACTCGGTGTCATTCTTCCGGTTTCTCGTGAATATTTAAATTATAAATTATCAGATTTCTTTGAGGAGATGCAGCCAAAAATTGCTGAAGCTTTCTATAAAAAATTTGATGCAGCTGCCTTATTAAATAAAGAAAACCCATTTCCTCAGTCACTAGACGGATCAGTTATTAGTGCGGGGAATGTGGTTGAAGGCGGATTGACTTATGATAATATCCTAGCCTTAGAAGACAAATTAGCAGAAAATGAATTTGAACCTAATGCGTTTATTTCAAACCGAAAAAATCGTACAGAATTACGTTCTGCAGCTCAAACAGTAGGGTCAAATGTTGAGTTTATTTACGATCGCTCTGCTAATACAATTGACGGATTACCAGTAGTAGACCTTAAGTCTTTAGATAAAGGAACTCTTTACGCTGGAGACTTTAATTACATGTTTTATGGAATCCCATATAATATTTCATTTAAGATTTCTGAAGAAGCCCAATTGTCTACTTTAACTAATGAAGATGGAACCCCAGTTAACTTGTTTGAGCAAGAACTGATTGCTTTGCGTGCAACAATGGATGTTGGATTTATGATTGTAAAAGATGAAGCATTTGGGAAGATTTCCCCAAAAGCGTAACGCCTGCTACCGGTATTGTGCCAAATCAAAAGACATGGACCGGTAAAGTAGGCGATACTAAAACATTTACTATTTCAGCTGTGCCTGCAGATGCTAGCGATGCAGCTGCTGTTGTTGCAGCTACTACAGCAACTTCAAGTGATGGAGCTATCGCAACAGTGACCAAAAATGAAAATGGTGGTTTTGATGGAACGATTGCAGCAGAAGGGTCAGCAACATTCACATTTACTTCTGGAGAATTCACTACTTCAATCAATGTGACAGGTCAACCTGCTGGTTAGGAAGTAAAAATATGACGATTGCAGAGGATATTAAAAAACTTCTTAAAGGAACACTAGATGAAAAGCTTGAAGTTATTGAGCGAAGAACGAATGAGCGTATGAAAACCTTGTTAAATACGCAAGAAGTTCCTAAAGAATTTGAAACAGTTGTATATGAAGTATCGTTGAAAAGATTCAATAGAATTGGTCAAGAAGGTATGCAGTCATATTCTCAAGAAGGTTTATCTATGGCTTTTCCTGATTCGGATTTTTCAGAGTATCAAAATGAGATTGACGAATTTAAGCGTAAAGATCAGGAAGAGTTGTACAAACCAAAGCGAGGGAGGTTTAAATTTATATGAGATTTACAGATGAAATTATATTTGTTAAACGTTCATCTGACTCTAAATATGATCCAGATCTCGGTGAGTGGGTTGAAGGAAAACCAGAAAGAACAAGAACAGAGGCAAACGTGACAGATATTGGCACTGATAGAAGTGTGACTATTTTTGGTAGTGTGGAAGAAGGGGCGAAGGTCATTAGGACGCAGCCTCTTTTTTCTATCCCTACATTTGACTATATCGAGATTGAAGGAAAGACTTGGCAACAAAAAACAGCTAGAAATCCAGCATATAGAAATAGTTTAATTGTGCAAGAGGTGGTTCTTGATGAAGGCACAACTTGAATATAAAGGAATCGATCAGCTGATGCGACATCTGAAAAAAGCAGCAACGCTTAATGACGTTCAAAAAGTCGTGAAAAGTAATACTGCTGAAATGACTGAACGAATGCAAAAAGGTGCGCCAGTGGATACAGGATACTTACGAAGATCAATAAACATGAATCTTTTAGAAGCTGGTTTAACTGGTATTGTAGGACCGACAGCAGAGTACGCGCCTTGCTAAGATAGGGCGGACGTATGGTAACATACGGTTTGGAATCGACCAAAATCGGTAAAAATCTTATTATAACAACGCGCAATCGAACTTGGAACATGGTATAATTAGCTTAAGGAGGCGGTACCATGTTTGAAGTTATTGATGTGCACAAAAGAAAAGGAAATGGGTTTGATAACTTGACAGGGAGACGGTTCGGTAAGTTGACCGTGATAGGGCTCTCTGCTAAAAAAGCAGGCAGGAAATCTTATTGGGTATGCCAATGCGATTGTGGCAATAAACACCTTGTTAGAAGCGATTCTTTAAAATCCGGAAACGTTCAATCGTGTGGATGCTTAAAGAAGGAACAAGATAGTCTAAACTTAAGACGCACTACACACGGAGATACGGTTGGTGGGGAGAATCGGCTCCACGTGACGTGGCAAGGGATGAAGCAAAGGACAACAAATCCGAACAACACAAGGTTCAATCGTTATGGTGGCAGGGGAATCACAATGTGTGATGAGTGGTCAGATTACGAAAATTTTAAATCATGGGCTTTATCTCACGGATACAACGATTCATTAACGATTGAAAGAGTTGATGTGAACGGTATGTATTGCCCAGATAATTGCGTGTGGATTCCTTTTAAAGAGCAAGCAATTAATCGAACAAGCACTGTTTGGATTGAGTGGAATGGTGAGCGGAAAAGTATAAAACAGTGGTCTGATGTTTTAAAAATAAATTACGGAACTCTTCATTCTAGATATTATAGAAGCGGTATGCGCCCACCTGAACTATTTGAACCTGTTAAAAATAAGAAAATACCGAGGTAATCAGTAAAATTAAAAATTTGCTGACACCGTAGAGCATAGGGGTTGAACCTATGCTTTTTTGTATAAAAAGCATAGAATAAAACACTCCCACGAGTGGTCGACAACCATAAAAACATGGTTGAAAATGTATGCCGAACTTACTGGTAACAGTAAGAAGTAGAGGATAAAAAGCCTTTACGATAACATAAATGTATCTAGAATATGGAACTCGCTTTATGTCGGCCCAGCCTTATGTTAGACCAGCGTTTAATTACCAAAAAGTCAAATTTATGGCTGAAATGAAAGCCTTGGTGAAATGATGATTAAGACAAGAGATCAATCAATTTTTGATGAACTTTTTAAAATATCCCAAGAAAAACTAGGATACAAAACATATGATTACAAGCCTTTAGATAATGTTGGTTATCCTTTTGTGGAATTTGAGAACACTCAAACGATTCACGAAGCGAATAAAACTGATATTAAAGGTACTGTGATTGTAGTTTTATCCGTCTGGGGATTACAGAAGAAACGAAAGCAGGTGTCAGATATGGCATCTGCTCTTTTTAATGAAGCTAGATTGATAGAAGCCACAGAAGGCTATTATTGGGCTTTAAATTATCAAGCAAGTGGAATTCAAGTGATGGACGACACAACAACGAATACACCGCTAAAACGGGCGGTTGTCACACTTGAATTTAGAATTAGATAGGAGGAAGAACATGGAAGCATTAAAAGGTATTGATGTCATTTTGCTTTATCGCTTATTGAAAAAAGAAACTCAGGAAGCTGCTTGGAAAATGGCATTTCAAACAGAACATGAAAATGGATTATCAAGAGATTCAGACTCTACAGTGACAAAAGACGGAAACGTTCAAAGTTTAAGCCCAGTTGAATATGATTTTTCGGCTACTTCAATAGTTGCTAAAGGAGATTCCCATGTAGATGAAATGAAACAAGCCTTATTAAATGGCGATATCATTGAAATTTGGGAAATCAACAAAGCAGAACAGGGAACAGATGATAATGCAAATAAGTACAAAGCTACTTATTACCAAGCATATGTGTCTGAATTTACTCCATCGGCTACTGCAGAGGATAACGTTGAATTAAGTTTATCATTTGCAGTAAATGGTGTTGGTCAAGATGGTTATGCAACCTTGACAGAAGATCAAGCCGATGTTGTTCAATATGCATTCAAAGATACCGTGAAAGCAACTTCACCAGGAGTATAAGAGGGCTTATATGCTCTCTTTTTTATTTTAAGGAGGATGAAAAACATTGAAATTAAAAATTAAAGGTAAAGAATATTCGTTTAAATTTGGCACTAAATTTGTACGTGAATTAGACAAAGTGATGCCTTTCATCGATGGAAATATGGAATTCGGAATGGGACTCTCAGCAAAAGTCTTACCGGAATTACGTTCTTATAATGTCAACACGTTGTCACGAGTCTTAGAAATAGCAAATAGAACAGAAGAAGAAACTATTACGTTGGATGAAATGGATGATTACATCGATGAAGTTAAAGACATCGAAAAATTGTTTGATGAAGTCTTAAAAGAATTGGCGGAGTCGAACGCGGGAAAGTTAGCGGTCCGAAACCTGAATCAGAAATTGAAAGAAGCGGAAAAACAACAAGCGGAATAGATTCTGCACTGGCATACGAACAAATTCTTATCAATTCTTTTCGATATTTGGGAATGACCAATATCTCAGATATCGAAAGAATGACGTTATATGAATACAACATTCGTATGACTGCAGCCCAGTTATCTTGGCTTGACAAAGAAAAGTTGATTCACGAATTAGCGTGGGCAAATCAGCAAGTCCAAGCGGAGAAAAAAGTAGGCAAAAAGACAGTTCCTGTATATCGATCCTTTGAAGAATTCTTCAATTATCAAAAAATCGAAGATTCAATCATGGGAGTTTCCGAACTTTCAAAACAAGATAAAAAATTCCAAAGCTTACTAACTAAAGCTAACTCTTGAGGAAAGGAGGAAAATCATGGAACAATTTTCTGTTGAAGCCTTATTAAAAGCCACAGATAGTGGATTTGTAAAGACTTTTAAAGATGCGCAAGATGCTGTTAAGACTTTTGAAGAGAAATCAAATAGTATGACAACCGCTGTAGGTAAAGTGATGCAAGGTACTGGTGCCGCAATGACAAAGTATATTACCACTCCTCTTATAGGAGTAGGCGTAGCAGCTGCTAAAGTTGGCGGCGACTTCGAAGAACAAATGAGTCGTGTAAAAGCTATATCAGGAGCAACAGGCGACACATTTGAACAGATGAAACAGCAAGCGATTGATCTAGGAGCAAAAACTGCTTTTAGCGCAAAAGAATCGGCTGCCGGCATGGAAAATCTTGCTTCTGCTGGATTTAGCGCACAAGAAATCATGAAAGCAATGCCGGGTCTTTTAGACTTGGCAGCTGTATCTGGAGGGGATGTGGCTCTAGCTTCTGAAAATACTGCTACTGCTTTGAGAGGATTTGGTTTAGAAGCAAGTGAAGCAGGACATGTCGCTGATGTATTTGCTCGTGCTGCTGCGGATACCAATGCTGAAGTTGGAGACATGGGAGAGGCATTGAAATATGTTGCTCCTGTAGCCAATTCAATGGGTATTTCTTTGGAAGAAACTGCAGCAGCTATTGGTATTATGAGTGACGCAGGCATTAAGGGTTCTCAAGCAGGTACAACGTTGCGAGGAGCATTGTCTAGGTTAGCAAGGCCAACAAAGGCTATGCAAGATACAATGGATAATTTAGGTGTTTCGTTTTATGATGCTGACGGTAAAATGAAACCTTTAAAAACTCAAGTAGAATTACTTAAAAAAGCTTTTGAAGGCCTGACGCCTGAACAACAACAAAATGCTTTAGTAACACTATATGGGCAAGAATCATTATCAGGGATGATGGCTTTGATTGATAAAGGACCTGATTCATTGGGCAAATTAACAAAATCTCTGAAAGATTCTGATGGTGCAGCTGACGATATGGCTCGGACCATGCAAGATAATATGAATTCTTCCATCGAGCAAATGTTTGGAGCTTTTGAGTCAGCAGCTATTGTAATTCAAAAGATTCTAGCACCATCCATCAAAAAAGTAGCAGATGCCATATCCGGCTTAGTAGAAAAATTTGTAAGTGCTCCAGAATCAACTCAAAAATTAGTAGTGGCCATAGGAGCAATCGCTATTGCAATTGGGCCAGTATTGTATGCATTAGGAATGGTGGTTAAAGCGTTTCAAACCATGAAAGTGGGGTTAGGTGTATTAGGTAACGGAATCTCTTTGTTCAAGAAATTAGGTTCCGCCATAGGTTTTCTTACCAGTCCAGTCGGATTGGTTATAGCTGCGGTAGCACTACTTGTTGTAGGTTTCATCTATCTTTGGAATACGAGTGAAGATTTTAGAAACTTTTGGATTGGCTTATGGGAGGGAATCAAGTCTGCTGTAAGCTCGGCAGTAGAATGGATTCAGAATGCATGGAAATCTACAGGAGAATGGTTTAACAATTTATGGAAGTCCATTAAAGAAGGCGCAGACAATGTTTGGACTACAATTCAAGAAGCCCCTGGGAAAGCGGCAGATTGGATCAAGAATAAATGGACTGAAACAAAAGAGTTCTTTTCGAGTATATGGGGTGGCATCAAAGAAGCTGCCAGTTCCGCTTGGGAAGGAATTGTAAACATTCTAGCACCGTATGTTATTGCCATAAAAAATGTTTTTCAGCCAATGATTGATTTCTTTACGAACCTATGGTCTCAAATTGGATCAATCGCAGGTTCTGCATGGGAAATTATAAAAACTGCTGTAATGGGTCCAATTCTACTTTTGATTGATTTTATAACAGGCAATTTTAATCAGTTAAAAGAAGATGCTTCGATGCTGTGGACTACATTAACTACAAATATCCAAAACATTGTCACGACGTTTGTAGATATAGTTGTTGGCTATTACACAGCCTTAAAGGATACTGTGATAAATATCTGGAATGTGTTGACTTCTACCATCAAAGATGTGTGGAATTCTTTTACTACATGGATCAAAGAGACAACTAACAATATTGTAAATAGTATTAAACAGGGATGGAATAACCTAAAACAAGGGACAATCGATCTGTTTAATAATATGATTCAAGGAGCGAAAGATTTATGGAATTCTTTCAAAGCTTGGTTTATTAATCTAGTTATTGGAACTAAGGATAACATCATTCAGGGATGGGAAAACCTAAAACAAGGTACTATAGATACTTTCAACAATTTAGTAAATGGTGCTCAAGAGGCATGGGATAATTTAGTAAATGCTGTTAGTGATACGGTTGATAGAGTAACTGGCTGGTTTGATAACTTGAAAAATATCGATTTACTAGCAGCCGGAAAAGCTATCATGGATAGTTTTCTAGAAGGGTTACAAAATGCATGGAAATCTGTGCAAGATTTTGTTGGAGGTATTGGTGATTGGATTCGTGAACATAAAGGACCTATCCAATACGATAGAAAGCTATTGATTCCAGCTGGTCAGGCTATTATGAACGGTCTGAATAAAGGACTGACAGGAGGATTCAATGATGTACAGAATACTGTTGGAAGTATGGCAGACTTTATCGCGGAACTTTTCAATGCAAATTCTGATGTAGATATAGCTACAAATTTGAAAAATGCAAATAAAAACATTGGTGCACAAGTTGAACATAAAATAAATATGGGTGGCTCTACTAAACCAGCTGTATTTAAATTCAATCTTGGAAGACAATCGTTTAGATTGTTTATGGACGATATTTCACAAGCTATGGGCGAAGGTGCAGACATTAATCTAGAATTTTAGGAGGGAATATTTTGGATCAGCGAGAAAATAAAATGTACTCATTCAAAGATACAACTATTAATCTCAATAGTTCTAAAAGATTCCTTCCAACGTCTGCCATGATGTACGATGGAATGTATTTAGAAGATTTGATTGAGGGGTATCAAACACTCACGGTTGAAGGTAGAGAAATGCTTTCTGTAGAAGTTGAACAGCAAGAGATACAAATTGGTTCAATCATTACAAATCAGAAAATACCTTCAAGAACACTAAAAATAACATATAAACTGGAAGATAGAGATCCAGAAAAACTACAGTTTAAATTCAAAGAACTGTTGAATTATTTATACCGGAATGAAGACGTGGAAATTAGGTTTCATGATGAATTAGATTATTATTACTACGGTCGCTATACATCAACTGATACTGTTCCAGGAGACTCCAACTCGATTATTTCGAGTTTTAATGTATTCTGTGCGGATCCACTAAAGTATACGAAAGAATGTGTTAGTGATGGCTATATTGGAAATCCGATACAGTTTCCTATAACACCAAGAAAAATTGAAGTTACTTTATCCATGAATAATTCAATCAAAATTACAAACGGAGAACAAAATATCACGATAACTGATGCGGCAATAAAAACAGGAGACGTGTTGGTTTTTGATTTTTCCGATGAGCAGGTAACTGTAAACGGAGAAGATTGTACTTCTATGATTGATTTAGAAAGTGATTTTGAGAACTTTTATCTTAAGCAAGGTCAGAAGATAACTAGCAATAATGGGAAGCTTAAAATATTCTATAGGGGGGCGACAATTTGAGTGAGACAGTTTATTTCTTTGATCACTTGCAAAAACTTATTAAAAGAAAAAATAAAAGAAGTTTAATTGAAGTCTCCCAAGAAAAAGAAATTAGTTCTGATAAGAGTGATCTAATGAAAGATACTCTTTACGTTACGACAAAATATGATAAAGAAATAGAAGATGCAAGATATATGGCGATTCGTGAAAACGAGTCGTCTTTTTCGTTGTATCGAATTACTAAAGTGAGCGACCCATCTGAAACATTAGAGTTTACAGGGTTAGGATTTGCGACAAATGAATTAGATGCTTACATCATCAAAGATATTAGGCCGAGTGGGCAGCCCTTAAAAAATGTTCTTGATCGATTGATTGAATTTACTGAAGGAAATTGGCGCGTTGGTCACGTAGAAGCAATGTTACCAGCAGTAACTGCAACTTTTTACTATGTCTCTGTAAAAGAAGCGTTGAAAGAATTGCAAACCTTAGGTATGGAATTTGTCTTTAGGTGTTCTTTGAATTCTGATGGAATAAAGGATAAATGGATCGAAGTATATGAACAAATTGGTGAAGAATCGAATACACGTTTTGTATATGGTAGTAAAGCATTAACAGTTGTAAGAGAGATAGATAGAAGCTCAATCTCAACTTCAATGATAGGTCGCGGGCGAGGCGAAGAGGTTGGTGACGGATACGGTAGAAGAATTGAATTCACTGATGTTGAATGGAAAAAGTCGAATGGTGATCCTTTAGATAAACCTAAAGGCCAAAATTGGCTTGAAGATCCGGAAGCAACTCAAAAGTATGGTATACCACAAAAAGATGGATCAATGAGAAAACGAGAAACCGTAGTAGTGTTTGATGATATAGATGATCCAACAGAATTACTTAAAAATACTTATTCAACCTTAATCGATTCTGCTAGACCGTTAGTACAATTCAAAGCTGAAGTCACTGGAGGAGATGTGATAGGAAATACAGTGACTATTCACAGATACGATAAAGGTTATCACTATAAAACTCGTATTTATAAAACTACATTCAATCGGCTTACCGGTCAAACGAATATCGAATTAGGGGATAATTTAACACAAGATGTTAGAAAACAAACGGCTTCTATTGTCAATAATATTAATAGTTTAGAATCTAGCAAAATGACATTTTACGAA